>WOYI010244866.1_pt1 | contig 35758 bp, 13 predicted proteins | sample 6423411 | NCBI WGS metagenome assembly WOYI01 (sample SAMN13441803, study PRJNA592873) | oil field metagenome | biome: oil field; feature: oil-well bore; material: oil-contaminated soil; isolation source: oil-contaminated soil from oil-well borehole | place: Germany: Wietze | collected 2016-10-18 ...
CAACCCTGACAACGCTTGCAGCTTTTATCCCCATCGCCATGATGAAAGACGCCGCCGGCGATTTTATGAAAAGCCTGCCGGTTACAGTGGTAGCTACTTTGCTGGCCTCGCTGGTAATTGCACTAACGGTTTCGCCGCTGATGCTGACCAAATTTATAAAGCTGAAACCCGGGCAAAAACCAAAGGAACAACCTATACAGAAGCGATTAAACAAATTTATTCACGGGCCTTTCAAAAAGATGCTGGTTTACAGTTTGAAGCACACCGGGCTTATCCTTTTAATTGTGTTCCTTGTTTTTGGGTCATCGGTTTTTGTCCTTTTTAATCATGTTGGGTTCAGTTTTTTTACCCAGGCCGAACGGCCACAGTTTATGATTCAGGCTGTACTTCCCCAGGGGACCAATATCGACGAAACCAACCGGACGGCCCGGTATGTGGAATCGGTACTGGATGAAATTCCTGAAATAAAACATTATACAACCAACGTTGGGCACGGGAACCCAAAAGTGTATTACAATTATTTTAGCCGGGAATATCAAAAGAATTTTGCTGAATTCCTGGTGCAACTTAAAGAATATGATTCTGAAAAGTTTGGTGTCCTGCTCGATTCATTAAGAAGTACGTTTGCTGACTATCCTTTTGCTGACATCAGGATAAAAGAATTCAGTCAGGGAGTTCCCAATGAAAATCCTGTGGAAGTGGTGATTTACGGCGATAATCTAGTGGAATTGCAACGGGTATCGGGAGATGTGGCTGAAATGGCAGAACAGCAGCCTGGAATTATAAATGTGGATAACCGGTTGGAAGGCGTTCGTACCGACCTGTATGTAAAAATCAATAAAGACAAAGCAGCCATGTTGGGGGCGCCGGTTTCGGAAATTGATAAAACGATTCGGATAGGTATGAGTGGTACTTCCGTTTCCAAATTTCGAAACGACAAAGGGAAAGAGTATGATATTATTCTTCGGCTGCCTTCTGAAAAACATGCAACTGTGGAAGATTTTCAAAAAATATTTGTGAAGTCGATGAGTGGCAAACAGATTCCTCTTAGTCAGCTTGCTTCCATAGAGTTTAAAGAAGGGCCAAGCCTGGTGACACATTACAACATGAGAAGGAGCTGTACCATTGGCGCCGATGTTGAAAAAGGGTACAATACCCTGGATGTGACCCAACAGTTGGAGGAAAAATTGAAAGCGTACAAAATGCCATCGGGCTTTACTTATTTTATGTCGGGCGAGGTGGAAAAACAGGGAAAATCCTTCGGTAACCTTGGCAGCGCTGCTATGATTGCGGTGTTGATTATTCTTGCCATTCTGGTGTTGCAATTTAAATCGTTCCGCCAGCCGTTTATCATATTCACATCGGTACCCATGGCGCTAATCGGTTCGTTTTATGCGCTGCTGATTACCGGCTTCACCTTCTCGTTTACCGCATTTGTGGGAGCCGTGGCGCTCATCGGAATTGTAATTAACGACGCCATAATCCTCATCGATTTTGCGAATGAGCTGCGAAAGGAAGGAAGCAGCGTTTACGAAGCGCTGGTAGAAGCTGCACAAATCAGGTTTACGCCAATTTTAATAACCTCGGTTACCACTATCGGTGGAATGTTGCCGCTTACTTTACAGGGGGGTACTTTTTGGGGGCCGCTCGGCTGGACAATTATTGGCGGGTTAATGCTTTCCACAACACTCATATTGATTGTTGTCCCGGTATTGTATAAAATGATGACCAAAGAAACAACGGTACAAACAGAAACTCTTCCGGTAAATAACTAAAAAAAATCAAACATGAAAAATAGTTTAAATACCATATCATTTTATCAATCGTTTTTTTCAATATATATATCATTTAAAAATTGTTGTGATGGGCAAACTTAGCTATTCTTTAATTATCTCTCTTTTTTTCTTCACGGGTAATTTGCAGGCGCAAAATGTTCAGGCTTCCCCTGATGGTTTTTTGACGGATGGACAGGAAGCAGAAGTAAAAAAAGACACATTTTCGGTTTGTAAAGAAAGAAAATGGGAAATATCAGTTGGCTTCGGAAGCTGGTTGTTTATGGAATCTGCAAAAACAGATAGCCCGCAGGAACCGTTTTTTTTGCCTCAGGATATGCATAACTGGCAATTTTCGGTGGGGCGGCGCTTCGGTAAAAAATATATGTTGGATTTAAATGTAGGCCTCCAGATAAAAAAAGATATCCCTGTTGCCCCGGGTTTGCTGGCTATTCTGGGTGGCAGCGATATTCAAATTGAAGGCAGCGGGGGCGGGTTCGTACCTGTTAAACTGGGAATGGCATATTCCCCGTTGAAAAAGCGTGTCCTCCCGTTTGTGGGGGCAGAAGCAGGGATGGTATTTGCCCGATCGAAATATACCGAAGTTAAAGGGAATATTTTTGAAGGCATTACCAAAAGAGATTTCGATTACAAAGAAAAAGTCCCGGTTTTTAGCCTGACTGCCGGTTGTGGTTACCAAACCGGCGAATGGTTGATACTCCGGCTAAAGGCTGATTATACTGTTTCTTCAAAATTCGACGATCCCATTGGAGGCTATACCAGCTATAAAGGATTTGCAATCCTGGGGCAGGTGTCTGTTGTGTTTTGACATTATAACCTTAGAAGGAACAAATGGTGAAAAGTTTTTTAAGAAGCCATATTCTTGCTGTATTTGGAATGCTGATCCCAATCCCGGGTAATTCCCAACCCGGCCTGGAAATAGCAAGTGTAGAATATAATTATTATCCCGGTTATAAGTTGGAAAATAGCGGAGGGGAAGCGTTTGATGTATTTACACATATTTTTAGGGGAACCTTGAGGGCGCCTGTTTTTGTTTCCGAAAAATGGCAGGTACTGGGATCTGTCCAGTTTAAAAATTTCCAGACAGAACAGGACGAATACGCCTTTTTGAAAAATATTTCAGGGGCGGCAACGAATTTCACAGCATTCCGGGGAGGGGATAAATGGAACGTTTTTTTGACCTCGGAAATTAATTATAGTTCCGATAAATGGTCGGGTTTTGCTTTTGACGATTTAATTTTCAGGGGAGGCGTGGGTTTACTGAGGCCCGGAATAGGGAATGTGGAAATATTCGGGGCGGGTATTGCTGCAAGTTCTGATTTTGGGGCCGCTACAATTGTCCCCATTGTTTTTTTCAGGATGAAAATGAATGAACGGTTACGCTTTAATGCCACGCTGCCACTGCAAAGCCGGTTTTCATACCGGCTAAAACAATATACCATTTTAGGCGTGCAGCAATTTGTAAATTATAACGCATTTATTGTCAGTAACGATTTCCGTTCGGAAGAACTGCATTTCGGAAAAATCAGAAAGATGACCGGCGGAATTTTTTGGGAACAAAAACTGTATAAAAATTTGTGGCTCACGGCGAGCGGTGGGGCGCTTTTTAGAAATGTAGTGTTTTTATATGATAAAAACCGCCACGAAACAGATAAATTAGTGGGAGGGATGAATTATTTTGTTAATTTAAAACTATCTGTCAAAATGAACAAAAATGAAGGCAACTTTAATTAGAAATTTCTTTCCCCGGTTTGTTATTGTGTCGTTATTCTCTCTCGCCGCATTGTTTCTGTTTGGGATATTACTTGATTTTCCTGGCCGGTACGCTGCAAACTTATGGATAATTATTCCGGCATATATTTTATTTTACAATATTGCCAGCGAAGGAAACCTGCTTATTGATCATTATCTCGACAAAAAACTCCCCTGGTTTTTATACGCCCGGAAAAGGTTGGTCATACAGGTTGTAATTGCTTTGTGCTGGACATTCCTGATAACGACCATTCCGTTCCTTATTCGTTCGCTGTTTACTTTTCATGCCGAAATCAGGTATCCGGCATTTGTACTTTTTACCTTTGCTACAGGCACTGTTTTCCTGATCGCTTTTAATGGCATTTACGTTGCCAATAATTTTTTCAGGAACTGGAAAACCTCATTGCTCGAAATTGAAAACCTGAAACAGGAAAAATTAAAAAGCGACTACAAACTGTTGCAGGACCAAATTAACCCGCATTTCCTGTTTAACAGTTTAAGTGTTCTCATGTCGGAAATAAAGCATGACCCTGATGTGGCATACGAATTTACAAAGAAGCTGTCGGATGTTTACCGTTATATTTTGCAGAATAAAAACCACCAGACCGTAAAACTGCAAAAAGAATTGCAGTCGGTCAACGCGTTTATTTATCTCCACAAAATAAGGCTGGGAGATAAACTTCGGGTCTCAGTTTCGATCCCCGAAGAACTGCATGAAAAATGGTTACCTCCGATGACGCTCCAGGTTTTGATTGAAAATGCGATTAAACACAATATTGTGTCTGAAACAAAACCTTTAGAAATCAGTATTAAAGGGGATTCAGAAGGAATTACCGTTCAAAATAATCTTCAGGAAAAAACAATTATTGATTCAACACAAACAGGCCTGTCGAATATTAAAATGAGGTATTCCTTGCTCGGGTCAAAAAATATTAAAATAACCAAAACCGGGGATGAATTTTGTGTATTTGTACCACTTTTAGACGAGTAAAATGAAAATATTAATAATAGAAGACGAATTGCCCACGCAGCGCATGTTGGCAGATTTGGTGAACGAAGTGGAACCTGCCGCAGAAATTGTTGGCGCAATTGATAGTGTCCAGGAATCGGTGCAATGGTTAAAAACGAACCCGCACCCTGAAATTATCCTGATGGACATCCAGCTTTCAGACGGTATTAGTTTCGAAATCCTGAAACAGGTTCCGGTTACTTCCATGATTATTTTTATTACCGCTTTTGACGAATATGCCATCCGGGCGTTTAAAGTGAACAGCCTCGATTACCTGCTCAAACCGGTTGATTCGGAAGATTTAAAAAAGGCTTTTAAAAAGTATGGTTCATATAGCCGCAACTTTCTGAAACATAAAAACAGTGAAACCAATTTTGAAGAAATTGTGTCGGCAATTAAAAACGCTTCACCCAACTACCGGAAACACTTCCTGATTAAAACACATGAGAGTTTTTTCAGGTTGGCTGCCGGAGATGTTGCCTTTTTTTACAGTACCAACAAAATTACGTTTGCTGTAACTTTTTTAAGACGGGAATACCCGCTGGATATCTCGCTGGAAAACCTGCGCGAGCAACTCGACCCGGAACAGTTTTTTAAAATTAACCGGCAGGTTATTGTCAACAGTGTCGCTATTGAAAATATCCACGCCTATTTCCAGGGGAAGCTGGTAGTGGAAACCCGGCCCCGGCATTCTGAAAAAATTATTGTAGGGAAAGACAAAGCCGCCGAATTTAAACGCTGGCTGGACAAATGATGGTTTTTAAATCAGTCCCCTGTGATTGAATGCGAAAGAGAATCAATCACAACAGTTTTTAAAAAAAAGTCGAATTTATGTGTTTCCTATTCATTCATCCCCAGAATATTGTTCACTTCATCCCTGAAACTTCTGCCTAACGGTAATTGTGTCCCGTTAATTTCGACGGTATTTCCAAAAACCGCGTTGATATTTTTCACCGGAACGATAAAAGATTTATGGATGCGGATAAAACCCTTTCCTTTCAGTAGGTTTTCGAAGTTTTTCATACGGTCGAGCTTGGTATATTTTTTTTCTTTGGTGTGAATAACGATATATTCTTTCATCCCTTCGACGTACAAAATATCTGCAATTTCTACTTTTACCGATTTATAGCCCGACTTTACAAATATAAAATCGCGGGAAACTGGTTGGACTTTATCTGCTTCTTCTGAAACCGGAGCTTCTGTTCCCGGTTGCGGGTTCAACTTTGAAACCACTTTATTTACCGCCCGGGCAAAGCGTTCAAATGCCACCGGCTTTAAAAGATAATCAGTTACATCCAGTTCATAACCTTCCAGGGCGTATTCCGAATAAGCGGTGGTAAGAATAATGTGTGGCTTTTTTTGCAGGGTGCGAAGAAATTCAATTCCGGTTATTCCGGGCATCTGAATATCTAAAAATACCAATTCAGCCTCGCCGGTTTCAATAGTTTGGTAAGCATCGGCGGCTTTTCCAAATGTGGCAAGTAATTCCAACTGTGGCATTTTGGCAATGTAATCGCTCAGGTATTTACGCGCAATCGGCTCGTCGTCAACAACAATACATTTTATTTTTGAAATCATAGTATGTCCTTTTTTTCAAACACCGGAAACTGCAACGAAACCATAAACTCGTCATTCTGTTTAACGGTGCGGAGTTCGTAACGTTCATCAAAAATAAGATGGAGGCGCTTTTTTACATTTGCCAAACCAATTCCCGGAGGTTTCCCGGCTTTATTTTCAGGAAAATTATTTTTACAAACAAAGAAAAAATTGTCGTTTTCATCCCAAATGTCCAGCTCCATCCAACCGTCGTCTTCTTTGCCGATGCTACCGTGTTTAAAACAGTTTTCGATAAAAGGCAGCAGCAAAAGCGGTGGAATGAAAACAGATACGCGGCTAACCTGAATGGAAACCCGAATGTTTTCGGGCGTTGAAATACGTATTTTCTCTAAATCGAGGTAATTATGGATAAAGTTCAACTCTTTTTCAACAGGGACAAGTTTTTGCTCGGTCTCATAAATCAGGTAACGCATCGTATCCGAGAGCCCCAGCACCATTTGCGGCGCGAGGTCCGACTTGGAATAAGTAAGCCCGTAAAGGTTGTTCAGCGTATTGAACAAGAAATGCGGGTTTACCTGCGATTTCAGGTACAGGATTTGCGCTTCCTGGCTGCGTTGCAGTTCTTCGCGGCTTTCCTGCTCTTTCTTCGCCTTATGTTCATATAGCCTGAACAAGGCCGCGACAAGCAGGATAACCAGGTTCATAATAAATCCGGGTAAATAGGCAGCCCTGCCTGGTTTTAAACGGTTAAGCAATTCAGGATTATACCCCGGGTTCAAATCCCTTTTCAATTCTAAAAATTCTCTTGGAAACCGGCCGGTAAAGGCCGGGACAGATTCAGGAAACAAGCCCAGTAACTTAACCCGTAATATGGAAAACACAATGCACAACAAAATGGCAAACACTCCGAACAAAACATATTTTTTGCGTTTGACCAGAAATTGGGTCGTCAACACCCACCCGGAAATATAGAACATCCCGGCAACCAGCGAAATTCCGGCAACCGCCCTGGCTATTGCCATTCCCCAGGGCAAAAACAATGCGAAGGGAATGTACAGGAAATAAGTGAGGGTTAACCACACGCTGATATGTACAAGCATTTTCTTCATACGGCAATAGTACAAAATTAGTCAATTCAGGATGAACCGCTTAAACCAACGTCATTTAAACTTCAACCAATGGCAAAAACCATCAATATGCCGTTTATTGACCTGTCAGGTTATTGGTGTAAAAGAATGTGCCGTTTGATGAAAAGTTTTCCATAACGCGGCACGGAGGGCGTAAGTTTGAAGCGGATTTTAAAAATGAAATGTCATGAGAACAAAAAGTATTTTTATTGGAACAATTGCACTGCTTTCCGCCATTCTGCTTAGCAGCTTTATCCAGGGCGGGCAGTACGATTTACGCGGGGTATTTCGCAAGAACCCGGAAGCGCGTGCACATGTAGTTACCACGGTTATGAAAAACAGGCTAAACATGGATGATGAACAGGCTGACAAGGCCTTTCAGGTTAACCTGAAATATGCTAAGTTGAGCCAGCCCTACCTGAAAGTGGAAGGTGTGACAATGGAAAACACCGGTGAACTGCTGGCGCTCAACCAAAAGCGAAGCGCTGAATTGAAAGCTATTCTTACTTCGGAACAAATCAAAAAGGCGGAAGACCTTCGGAAAGAATGGATTAACCGGCTGGAAACCATCCTGGGCCATTTAAAAGAAAACAATTTTTAATAACCATTTACTTAAAATTTTTAATTATGAAAACAAGAAATCTGTTATTAGCGGGTATTATTACCCTTTCAGGAATGTTAATTTTTACTTCCTGCAACAAAGATGACGAGTTGGTAGCTGAAGACGAACCGGCTACCGAAGTGGAAACGGCCGAAATGGTGGCCTCAGCCCTGGCAGGCGGAACTTCCGGCGCCGCGTCGGATATTGAAACTGCCGCCGCACTTGCCAACGAGGCGGTTGGTTCGGAAAGTAACCTGAAGTCTGCCAGCGCTACTGACAAAAGTTTAAGTTGTGGCGAATCGGCGGATACCACTATGGTTACCACGGGTACCAGCGTAATTACCTATGATTATACGAAAATCTACAATTACACATTGGAGTGCGACGAATCGGAGAACCCCGTGAAGCTGGATGTAAGCTTTAGCTACAACGGTGAATTCGACGCCCCCCGCATGGCTTCCACTAACTCGGGGAGCGGTGATTTTGAAATCACAAACATTGAATATACTTCCGATATGTACCTGGTAAACGGCACGTGGCAGCGAAGCGGCGGGTTCGAGTCTAAAATCCGTAACCAGGCAAACCGCCAGGCCACAATTCAATTCGAGCTTGTTGATGTAGCCGTTGAAAAAGAACCAAAAGAAATTGATAACGGGACTATTCATTTTACCATAGCAGGCGGCAGCGGACGCGGTTCGTTCAGCTATGAAGGGACGATTACGTTTACCGGTAATGGGGAAGCAATTATCGAAATCTCCGGTTCCCGCTATGTTACCAACATGGAAACAGGCGAGGTGGAAGAAGAAGTGTCCTAAAGGCAAGAGAAACAGGAAAAGGTAGTTTTTGTTTATAGGTAGTCCCTTCTCGATTACACACCCAACATGCCGGTGATAATTCACCGGCATGTTTTTCACTTTAAAATGGGTTTAAATGAAAAGATATATATCATTCTTTTTCTTTTTGAACATGTTCATCCTTTTTAGTTCCGGGTTACATGCCCAGAGGTGCGGAACGATGGCCTTTGATAGTTTAAGAAGGGAGAAATATTCCCTTCCTTCCCTGGCAGATTTTGAAAATTGGATGAATAAAAAGATGACTCAGGATACCAGGTTGAAGTCTGGCCAGATATATCGCATACCGGTTATTGTACATGTGGTACATAACGGTGAAAATCCGGGTGAAGGCGCCAATATTAGCTATGAACAGGTTACGTCCCAGGTTCAGGTATTAAATGAAGATTACAGGCGTATGGCCGGCACCCGCGGGTATAACAACGATCCTGACGGGGCCGATACGGGCATTGAATTTTACCTTGCCGGATACGGCCCCGATGGTGAAGTCCTGCCCGAGCCAGGTGTTGACCGCATATTTGGCGGGAGGCCCGTTTGGCCGGCGAGTCCCATCCGCAACCCCATTGAAACCGAACTTAAACCCGCTACAATATGGGATCCTGAAAGGTACTTTAATATCTGGACCGTTAATTTTGGCGGCTTTGTATCGAGAAACCTGCTTGGCTATGCCCAATTTCCCGATATGTCAGGGCTGAACGGGCTGGAAAGCTCAAACGGAAGCGCTGAAACCGATGGCGTGGTAATAGGTTACCAGTATTTCGGGAGCAGCGACAAAGGGAATTTTTCTGAACTTTACGCCCCCTATGACCTGGGCAGGACAACCACGCACGAAGTTGGGCACTGGCTGGGGCTTCGCCATATTTGGGGCGACGGGGACTGTTCCGCCGATGATTACTGCAACGACACCCCCAATGCATCGGGCCCCAACTACGGATGCCCCGAAGGGAAAATTTCATGTTTCTCTAAAGACATGATAAACAACTACATGGATTATACCGATGATGCCTGCATGGATATTTTCACAAATTGCCAGAAAGAAAGGATGCTCACTGTTCTGAAAAACAGTCCCCGAAGAAAAGAATTGGCCGAAAATACCGGCACATCCGCTTCAATATGGGGGATAGAAACGCAAATAAATGTATATGTAAATCCGTTAATTAAAACGTTGTATGTCGAATTTCCTCAGCCTGTGGATAATATATCGCTCAGGATTCTCAATATTGACGGGAGACAGGTAGTTGGTAAGAAACGGTTAAATTCGACAATCAACAACGTGAATGTAAGTCAAATTAAACCGGGCATTTACATTGTGCTACTAAACGATGATGAATCAAAAATCTTTTCTTCAAAAATAATCATACAATAAAATCTGCCGTTTGTTGAACGAATAAACCATTGATATAAAATCGGTTGAAAATACCGGTACTGAAAACGCTCCTGTTTTTACCGGAGAAGTCAGCATTTCGCTGACCACGCCCAACGGTACCGTGGTCGACAAAACCAAATCAACCGCGCGCGAGTGGGTAGAAGGGATGGATACTTACGGACTGGCAGACGATGTTTTCCTGTTGTCAGGATCTGCGCAGGTTTCCTCATCTGCCGGGCGGTCCTACTCCTACACCATTATCGAGCCCCTGAAAGCAGCCCGCACCTGTAAAGAATACCTGGAGGGTGTAATTGAGATTACCTGGAGTGGAAAAGATGAACCGGTTACCATTGATTTTGGCGATGGCGAGTGCGACCGCAAGGTATATGTTTCGCACGCCCGGAGAAGGATCCACCGCCGTGCTGTTTTTCTCGACCGCTTTTTTGATTAAGGGCAATCATTCGGCCAATTCCATTTCCATATCGAAACCCAGTTACATACCGGCACAACTACTGTTGCCGGTATGTTTTTGTGTAAAAAACAGGGAACGTGGTTAATTCCATTTTTTTACTAATTTTGCTAAAACCTGGTCATATGAATGACTTTCTAACCTGATACTGATCGTGAAAATCGAAGACAGGATACTATTCAATGAAATTAAGAACCGGAACAAAGAAGTATTCGGGTCTTTGTTTTATGAATACTATCCCCGCCTGGTAAAATATGCCGAAGGATTTGTTTTCGACAGGCAGGTATGCGAAGATTTTGTCCAAAACCTCTTTATTTATTTTTGGGAAAAAACAGACCGGATAATCATTGAGCAATCCATTAAGGCCTATTTTTACCAGTCGGTGAAAAACCGTTGCTTAAATTATCTGAGGGATATACACATTCAGGATAAACACAAGCTGCTTTATCTTGAAAGTATGCTGAATAGTGACGATTCGGCAACTTGGGTTGACCCTGATATTGTTAGCCAGGTTGAGAAAGCCATTGAAAAACTGCCCCCGCGAATGGCTTCCCTGTTCCGGTTAAAATACCTTGAGAATAAAAAATACCGGGAAATTGCCAGCGAAAAAAACATTTCGGAAAATACGGTTAAAACACAGATACAACGGGCAAAAGAAAAACTTCGCACCCTGTTGCTTGAATCCGCGTCCCTCAATTTTTTTTTATAATTTTTTACTTTTTTGTCCGGTAAAACATCAAAATTTTGATATAACTAATATTTCGCTGCTCTGCAGCTTTATGCTATCCATGTAATTTGCTGTCTACAAATATTTTGCTGCTCTGCAGCTTTTTTTAAGCGGCAGCGCCACGTAAATATTTGTAGAAAAAATAGCAAATTCCAAAAATAAGCCCTGTAGGGGCGAAATATATGCAAATGTTATAAAAATCAATCTTTTTAAAATGATTGTAATAATTTTACCGGACACCAATGAATTTTTTACATTTTTGTCACCGGTTTTTGAAGTTGATGTGTCATAGGTATAGAAATATAAACTATGCCAATATAACTAATGCCAAAAACTGTCACCATAATCGATTTTGAGATCATTTGGAATAAAATTCATCATACCATTTCCGGTAAGGAACAAAAATTGTTGGACCAATGGCTGGAAGAGAGCCCTGCCCATCAAAAGTTTTATGAAAATGTAAAGCAGTTTTATTCAGATGGTTCCTCCTTTGAAAACAAAAAAGAGGATATCGACCGGGCATGGAAAGAGGTTAAACGAAAAACAGACCTTCCGAAGAACAAATATTCCCGGTTAATTGCCTATGCTTCTTTCATTTTATTGGGGGCTCTGATTACCACTGCCATCTATTTTATATCGTCCAAACCTGCCAAACAACAACCGGTTATTGCCGAAACGGGTACTCCCATTAAACCCGGAAGTAAAAAAGCAACACTTATTTTGGATAATGGGGATGTACGTGAACTTTCGGAAAATACGGAAGAAATTCTCTCCGAAGGCGGGGCGCAAATAAAAACCACAGGAAACAAGCTCGAGTATATTCCGGGAACCGAAAATGAATTGAGTAGAGAAAAGGTTAGGTTTAATACACTGGAAGTTCCCCGGGGAGGTGAGTATTTCCTGGTGTTATCGGACGGGACGAAGGTGTGGTTAAATGCTGAAACCACCCTTCGTTACCCGGTCCGCTTTCAAAACGGGCAACGAAAGGTTGAACTCACGGGCGAAGCCTATTTTGAGGTGGCGGAAAACAGGGATGCCCCGTTTTTGGTTACTTCGGGCAAACAGGCAGTCAGGGTCTTGGGTACAAAATTTAATCTGTCGTCTTTTCCGGAAGATGCATTTATCCTGACCACGATTGTGGAAGGGAAAGTAGAAGTATTTCCCGAACAATCGCCTGATTCGAAACAAATCCTTCTTCCCAACCATCAGAGTTGTTTCAATAAAGAAGAAGGGAAGCTCTCCCAGCAAAAGGTCGATCCATATAAATTTATTGCCTGGAAGGAAGGGCGCTTTGTGTTTGAAAATGAACCGCTGGCCGATATGATGAAAACATTGGCAAAATGGTATAATGTGGACGTCATTTTTGCTTCTGAAAAGGCAAGGGATTTCCGGTTTACCGGCAATCTTAGGCGATATGAAAATTTTGGGGAAATCCTGAAAAAAATCGAAAAAACAAATGAAGTGGAATTTAAAATTGAAGGCCGGCAGGTTATTGTGAAGTAAACAGTAAAAAAACGGGAAGCGCCGTCAACACTTCCCGCCAAACAAATAGTAAAATTACTGAATGTTTTATTTAACGTTGCAAATTTATGAAAAAAAAACGAAGTAGTATTATCCCTTACACGGGATGGAAAAAATTGTTCCTTATGGCAAGGATAACGACAGTTTTATTGTTTGCCGGGCTGATGCAGGTTACGGCAAGCGTGTATTCCCAGCAAACAAAGTTGAACCTGAAGCTGAAAGATGCTTCGGTTGAATCTGTGTTGAAAGCGATAGAGGAGCAAAGCGAGTTTTATTTTCTTTATCGCTCTGATAACCTGAAAAAAATTCCCGGTGTGGACCTCGATATGAAAAAAGCCTCGCTGGAAGAGGTTCTAAACAAGGTAATCGTGCCTTATGGATTTGATTATGAAATTGATGACCGGGTTGTGGTGATTAAAAAGGTAGAAAAAACTTTTACAGAAGAACAGGTTTTGCAGGAAAAAACAATCTCCGGTAAGGTGACCGACTCCTCCGGCGCTCCCCTGCCAGGGGTTACCGTGGTGGTAAAAGGCACCACCAACGGAACAATCACCAGTGCCGATGGTGCATTTTCTCTTTCCGGCATCCCCGAAGATGTCACGCTGGTGTTCTCGTTTGTGGGGATGAAAACGCAGGAAATTGTGGTGGGTAGCCAGACGAACATTAGTGTAACAATGGAGGAAGAGGCGATTGGAATTGAAGAAGTGGTGGCTGTAGGCTATGGAACACAGAAAAAAGTGAATTTAACTGGTGCTGTGTCTGCTGTCACTGGTGAGGAATTGTCAAATAGACCCGTAGGCCAGACCTCTATGGCACTGCAAGGTATCGCACCTGGAGTTACTATAACACAACGTACAGGGCAACCTGGGAGCGACGGAGGCGCTATTAGAGTAAGAGGAATTGGTACTTTAAATGATTCTAATCCACTTGTTTTAGTAGATGGCACAGAAATGAATATAAATGATATTGACCCTAATTTGATTGAATCAATTTCTGTTTTGAAAGATGCAGCTTCATCTGCTATATATGGCTCAAGGGCTGCGAATGGTGTAATTCTGATAACAACAAAGAGGGCTGAACTTGATCAATTATCCATTTCATACAATCATTATTCCGGTCTTCAAACTTTTACAAACCTGCCGGAAAGAGTCGGGGCAATTGATCATATGACACTATTAAATGAAGCTTATTCCAATAGTGGTAGAACTCCTGTTTTTTCTGAAAATTATATCAAAGAATATCAGGCAAATATGGTCAGCAATCCGTATGAATATCCGAATGTGGATTGGCAAAGGGAAGTATATAAAGACTTTGCTTATCAACAAAATCATTATCTAACAATAAAGGGAGGTACAAATAAAGCGAGACTTTTAGCAGGAATAGGATATTATAAACAAAACGGATTAATCCCTAACACTGACTTCCAAAGGATTTCAACAAGACTTAATAGTGATATTCAGTTTTCAGAAAAGTTTTCAGCAAAATTTGATCTCAATGTTGTTTATAATGAACGATCAGAGCCTGGAAGAGGGGCAACTGATGTTGTATATTGGGTTAGTCGTTCACCAGCAATTTACCCGGCAAGATTATCAGATGGTAACTGGGCAGTTGGATGGGACGGAGACAATGTTTTGGCATTTGCAAATGATGGCGGATACAGAAAGTACTTAACTCCTACATTGTCAATGAATATGGGAATTAATTATAAGTTTAATGAAAATATTTCTGCAGATGTCGTTTATTCTCCTTCATATAATAATGATTTTACAACAGTTTACAATAAAAGTGTTTTAACCTATTACCCTGATGGTGAACTGGCATATACAAATCCGCAAAAAAGTTCATTAAATGAGAACAGATCTTGGGGCTTAAATCACGATTTTAAAACCATCTTAAATTTTGAGAAATCTTTGGCTGAAAACCATAACTTTAAAGTATTGACCGGATTTCAGTGGGAGAGTGGTATTTATGATTATGTTAGTGCATATAGAGATGAATTTATTTTTCCTCAATATTCTAAGCTAAATGCAGGTGGAACAGATAATCAACAAAATTCAGGTTCGGGGTCAGAATGGAGTATTGCTTCATTTTTTGGTCGGTTAAATTATGATTTTGAAGGAAAATATTTGTTTGAAGCAAATGTTCGATATGACGGATCGTCAAGATTTGATATTGGACATAAATGGGGACTTTTCCCTTCATTTTCTTTAGGATGGCGTATTTCAGAAGAAAATTTTTGGGGAAATTTGAAAAATACAATTGAGAATGCTAAAATAAGAGCTTCTTGGGGAAAATTAGGAAATCAAAATATTGGAAATTATGCTTTTGCTTCGGTTGTAAATTCTGGTTCATATATTATTGGAGATAATCCAGTAACTAGTGGTTATATTTATGAAATGGCAAATGAAGCAATTTCATGGGAAGAAACCGAAATGTTCAATGTGGGCATAGATTTAATGGTAATGTCAAGGTTAAATTTAACCTTTGATTATTACGATAAATTGACTAAAGGGGTTCTATGGAAACTAAATGTTCCACACATTATTGGATTAGCTCCAACCTATGAGAATGCAGCCGAAGTTTCAAACAAAGGTTGGGATTTTGCAATTAATTGGTCAGACAGGTTAAACGATTTCAAATATGGCATTTCTTTTATGATTTCGGATGTAAAAAACGAAGTGCTTGACTTGCGTGGTGTGAACATGACCGGATTAACCGTTAACCGTGAAGGATATCCTATTAACTCGTTGTATGGCTATGAGGCTATTGGGTATATTTCTCCTGATGATTATGATGGAGAAGGTAATTACAAATACGCAACCCAATTTGGAAATTTTGGACCAGGGGATATTAAATATAAAAATCAAAATGATGATAATGTAATAAACAATGAAGATGAAGTCATCATAGGTAGTACTATTCCTCGTTATACTTATAGTATTGACTTAAATGCAAACTGGAAAGGTATTGATTTTAGCATGTTTTGGCAAGGAGTAGGTAAAGCCGATGGATTATTATATCGGCAGGCAACAATGCCTTTCTATTGGGGAGCTACAGCCCTTGAAATTCATAAAGACAGATGGACAATTGATAATCAAGATGCACAATTTCCAAGGATGGCATTTAATGAACCAAATAATGAACAAAACTCAAGTTTTTGGGTAAAGGATGCCTCTTATTTGAGACTTAAGAATTTGACTTTAGGATATTCATTGCCCAAAAATGTCATTAATAAAATCAGATTGTCAAAATTAAGGGTATATGCAACAGGACAAAACTTATTAACCTTTGATAATTTTTGGGATGGCTACGATCCGGAAGCACCTGTTGGAGCAGGCTCATATTACCCTCAGGTAAAAGTATATACAATTGGCCTAGATGTAACATTTTAAATAGAAATGTCATGAAAAAAAGAAAATTCATATTTTTTATCACTTTAATATTAATGTTAAGCTCATGCGATGACTTGACTTTAGAAAGATACCCATTAGACAGACCCTCATCAAGTACTTTTCCTAGCAATCAGAAAGAATTAGAAGCTGCCTTATGGGGGTGCTATGGATCCTTGTGGCTTGGCACCAATTATGGAATGGTTCCCCCGGCTTTACTCGATGTTACAACAGATGTTGCATGGGAAAGAGCTGAAACAAATATGCAATCAATTGGTAATGGAACCCATGATATAAATAATCTTTGGGCAGAACAACTTTGGCAGAATTACTATGTAGGTATAGGTCGTTGTAATTTTTTGCTTGAAAATGCGGAACGAGCCAAAAATGATACTTCTTCTGATGTATTTAAAAGAATTACTGCCGAAACTCGGTTTATCAGAGCTTATTATTATTTGATGTTAACAGAACTGTGGGGAGATGTTCCTCTGGTTTTACAAACACTTTCTCTTGAAGAAGCTCAGATGCCTAAAACGAATAAAAATGAAATCGTTGATTTCATTTTAGCGGAATTATCTGAATCTGCAATGGATTTGCCTACACATATCGGGGATTCTGACTACGGACGGGTTGGAAAAGGAGCAGCCTTAGCTATCAAAGCCAGAGCAGCTATCTATAACAAAATGTATGATGTTGCGCTTGACGCTTCAAAGGCAGTAATTGATTTGGGTGAATATGAAATAGATGAAAATTTTGGAGATATGTTCAGGTCTGCGACTCAAAAGAATAGTAATGAGATTATATTTCTTACTCCTTATAAAGAAGGTTATAAAACATCAGGTGTTATAAGGGGGTGTACATCAAGAATGGGTGGTGGTTATAGTAGCAAAATTCCAGTCCAGGCAACTGTTGATATTTACGATTGTATTGATGGTTTATCAATTGATAAGTCTCCTCTTTATGATCCTGAAAATCCATATGAAAATAGAGATCCCAGATTAAATCTTACAATCGTTGTTCCAGGTTCAGAATATATGGGATATCAGTTTGAGACTCATAAAGATAGTATAGAATGCTGGAATTATAAAGTTTCACCACCCGTAAGAGTCGCAAACCAGGATGCGTTAAATCCTTATGCTTCATTTTCTGGTTTTGTTTGGCGAAAATACAATGAGATGTCAAAACCTTCTGAACTTCAAAATTCAGAAACAGGTTTTATTTTTATTCGATATGCTGATGTATTACTAATGTATGCAGAAGCAAAAATAGAGTTAAACCAAATCGATGAATCAGTTTACCAAGCAATAAACGAAGTAAGGCAAAGGCCCAGTGTAAATATGCCGTCAATTCCTGAAGGGAAATCCCAAAATGAACTCAGGAATATAATAAGGAAAGAAAGAAAAGTTGAATTTGCATGGGAAGGTTTACGGTGGTCTGATGTTAGAAGATGGGGGATTGCGAATGAGGTAATGAATGGTCCATTATATGGAAGGCCACCCAGAGGACTCTTAAATGAACCTCCAGTGATAAATGAATATGGAACTCCAGATTACTCTTCTGTCTCAAATAAAGATGATATGCGGGTAATTGAACAACGAAGATTCAATCCAAACAGAGATATGGTTTTGCCCATTCCAAGAATTGAGATTGAAACTAATTCACAATTAACTCAAAATCCTAATTACTAATTAATTAATATTGTGAATGCCCTTGAAAATTTTCAAGGGCATTCACAATATTAATTAATTAGTAATTAGGATTTTGAGTTAATTGTGAATTAGTTTCAATCTCAATTCTTGGAATGGGCAAAACCATATCTCTGTTTGGATTGAATCTTCGTTGTTCAATTACCCGCATATCATCTTTATTTGAGACAGAAGAGTAATCTGGAGTTCCATATTCATTTATCACTGGAGGTTCATTTAAGAGTCCTCTGGGTGGCCTTCCATATAATGGACCATTCATTACCTCATTCGCAATCCCCCATCTTCTAACATCAGACCACCGTAAACCTTCCCATGCAAATTCAACTTTTCTTTCTTTCCTTATTATATTCCTGAGTTCATTTTGGGATTTCCCTTCAGGAATTGACGGCATATTTACACTGGGCCTTTGCCTTACTTCGTTTATTGCTTGGTAAACTGATTCATCGATTTGGTTTAACTCTATTTTTGCTTCTGCATACATTAGTAATACATCAGCATATCGAATAAAAATAAAACCTGTTTCTGAATTTTGAAGTTCAGAAGGTTTTGACATCTCATTGTATTTTCGCCAAACAAAACCAGAAAATGAAGCATAAGGATTTAACGCATCCTGGTTTGCGACTCTTACGGGTGGTGAAACTTTATAATTCCAGCATTCTATACTATCTTTATGAGTCTCAAACTGATATCCCATATATTCTGAACCTGGAACAACGATTGTAAGATTTAATCTGGGATCTCTATTTTCATATGGATTTTCAGGATCATAAAGAGGAGACTTATCAATTGATAAACCATCAATACAATCGTAAATATCAACAGTTGCCTGGACTGGAATTTTGCTACTATAACCACCACCCATTCTTGATGTACACCCCCTTATAACACCTGATGTTTTATAACCTTCTTTATAAGGAGTAAGAAATATAATCTCATTACTATTCTTTTGAGTCGCAGACCTGAACATATCTCCAAAATTTTCATCTATTTCATATTCACCCAAATCAATTACTGCCTTTGAAGCGTCAAGCGCAACATCATACATTTTGTTATAGATAGCTGCTCTGGCTTTGATAGCTAAGGCTGCTCCTTTTCCAACCCGTCCGTAGTCAGAATCCCCGATATGTGTAGGCAAATCCATTGCAGATTCAGATAATTCCGCTAAAATGAAATCAACGATTTCATTTTTATTCGTTTTAGGCATCTGAGCTTCTTCAAGAGAAAGTGTTTGTAAAACCAGAGGAACATCTCCCCACAGTTCTGTTAACATCAAATAATAATAAGCTCTGATAAACCGAGTTTCGGCAGTAATTCTTTTAAATACATCAGAAGAAGTATCATTTTTGGCTCGTTCCGCATTTTCAAGCAAAAAATTACAACGACCTATACCTACATAGTAATTCTGCCAAAGTTGTTCTGCCCAAAGATTATTTATATCATGGGTTCCATTACCAATTGATTGCATATTTGTTTCAGCTCTTTCCCATGCAACATCTGTTGTAACATCGAGTAAAGCCGGGGGAACCATTCCATAATTGGTGCCAAGCCACAAGGATCCATAGCACCCCCATAAGGCAGCTTCTAATTCTTTCTGATTGCTAGGAAAAGTACTTGATGAGGGTCTGTCTAATGGGTATCTTTCTAAAGTCAAGTCATCGCATGAGCTTAACATTAATATTAAAGTGATAAAAAATATGAATTTTCTTTTTTTCATGACATTTCTATTTAAAATGTTACATCTAGGCCAATTGTATATACTTTTACCTGAGGGTAATATGAGCCTGCTCCAACAGGTGCTTCCGGATCGTAGCCATCCCAAAAATTATCAAAGGTTAATAAGTTTTGTCCTGTTGCATATACCCTTAATTTTGACAATCTGATTTTATTAATGACATTTTTGGGCAATGAATATCCTAAAGTCAAATTCTTAAGTCTCAAATAAGAGGCATCCTTTACCCAAAAACTTGAGTTTTGTTCATTATTTGGTTCATTAAATGCCATCCTTGGAAATTGTGCATCTTGATTATCAATTGTCCATCTGTCTTTATGAATTTCAAGGGCTGTAGCTCCCCAATAGAAAGGCATTGTTGCCTGCCGATATAATAATCCATCGGCTTTACCTACTCCTTGCCAAAACATGCTAAAATCAATACCTTTCCAGTTTGCATTTAAGTCAATACTATAAGTATAACGAGGAATAGTACTACCTATGATGACTTCATCTTCATTGTTTATTACATTATCATCATTTTGATTTTTATATTTAATATCCCCTGGTCCAAAATTTCCAAATTGGGTTGCGTATTTGTAATTACCTTCTCCATCATAATCATCAGGAGAAATATACCCAATAGCCTCATAGCCATACAACGAGTTAATAGGATATCCTTCACGGTTAACGGTTAATCCGGTCATGTTCACACCACGCAAGTCAAGCACTTCGTTTTTTACATCCGAAATCATAAAAGAAATGCCATATTTGAAATCGTTTAACCTGTCTGACCAATTAATTGCAAAATCCCAACCTTTGTTTGAAACTTCGGCTGCATTCTCATAGGTTGGAGCTAATCCAATAATGTGTGGAACATTTAGTTTCCATAGAACCCCTTTAGTCAATTTATCGTAATAATCAAAGGTTAAATTTAACCTTGACATTACCATTAAATCTATGCCCACATTGAACATTTCGGTTTCTTCCCATGAAATTGCTTCATTTGCCATTTCATAAATATAACCACTAGTTACTGGATTATCTCCAATAATATATGAACCAGAATTTACAACCGAAGCAAAAGCATAATTTCCAATATTTTGATTTCCTAATTTTCCCCAAGAAGCTCTTATTTTAGCATTCTCAATTGTATTTTTCAAATTTCCCCAAAAATTTTCTTCTGAAATACGCCATCCTAAAGAAAATGAAGGGAAAAGTCCCCATTTATGTCCAATATCAAATCTTGACGATCCGTCATATCGAACATTTGCTTCAAACAAATATTTTCCTTCAAAATCATAATTTAACCGACCAAAAAATGAAGCAATACTCCATTCTGACCCCGAACCTGAATTTTGTTGATTATCTGTTCCACCTGCATTTAGCTTAGAATATTGAGGAAAAATAAATTCATCTCTATATGCACTAACATAATCATAAATACCACTCTCCCACTGAAATCCGGTCAATACTTTAAAGTTATGGTTTTCAGCCAAAGATTTCTCAAAATTTAAGATGGTTTTAAAATCGTGATTTAAGCCCCAAGATCTGTTCTCATTTAATGAACTTTTTTGCGGATTTGTATATGCCAGTTCACCATCAGGGTAATAGGTTAAAACACTTTTATTGTAAACTGTTGTAAAATCATTATTATATGAAGGAGAATAAACGACATCTGCAGAAATATTTTCATTAAACTTATAATTAATTCCCATATTCATTGACAATGTAGGAGTTAAGTACTTTCTGTATCCGCCATCATTTGCAAATGCCAAAACATTGTCTCCGTCCCATCCAACTGCCCAGTTACCATCTGATAATCTTGCCGGGTAAATTGCTGGTGAACGACTAACCCAATATACAACATCAGTTGCCCCTCTTCCAGGCTCTGATCGTTCATTATAAACAACATTGAGATCAAATTTTGCTGAAAACTTTTCTGAAAACTGAATATCACTATTAAGTCTTGTTGAAATCCTTTGGAAGTCAGTGTTAGGGATTAATCCGTTTTGTTTATAATATCCTATTCCTGCTAAAAGTCTCGCTTTATTTGTACCTCCCTTTATTGTTAGATAATGATTTTGTTGATAAGCAAAGTCTTTATATACTTCCCTTTGCCAATCCACATTCGGATATTCATACGGATTGCTGACCATATTTGCCTGATATTCTTTGATATAATTTTCAGAAAAAACAGGAGTTCTACCACTATTGGAATAAGCTTCATTTAATAGTGTCATATGATCAATTGCCCCGACTCTTTCCGGCAGGTTTGTAAAAGTTTGAAGACCGGAATAATGATTGTATGAAATGGATAATTGATCAAGTTCAGCCCTCTTTGTTGTTATCAGAATTACACCATTCGCAGCCCTTGAGCCATATATAGCAGATGAAGCTGCATCTTTCAAAACAGAAATTGATTCAATCAAATTAGGGTCAATATCATTTATATTCATTTCTGTGCCATCTACTAAAACAAGTGGATTAGAATCATTTAAAGTACCAATTCCTCTTACTCTAATAGCGCCTCCGTCGCTCCCAGGTTGCCCTGTACGTTGTGTTATAGTAACTCCAGGTGCGATACCTTGCAGTGCCATAGAGGTCTGGCCTACGGGTCTATTTGACAATTCCTCACCAGTGACAGCAGACACAGCACCAGTTAAATTCACTTTTTTCTGTGTTCCATAGCCTACAGCCACCACTTCTTCAATTCCAATCGCCTCTTCCTCCATTGTTACACTAATGTTCGTCTGGCTACCCACCACAATTTCCTGCGTTTTCATCCCCACAAACGAGAACACCAGCGTGACATCTTCGGGGATGCCGGAAAGAGAAAATGCACCATCGGCACTGGTGATTGTTCCGTTGGTGGTGCCTTTTACCACCACGGTAACCCCTGGCAGGGGAGCGCCGGAGGAGTCGGTCACCTTACCGGAGATTGTTTTTTCCTGCAAAACCTGTTCTTCTGTAAAAGTTTTTTCTACCTTTTTAATCACCACAACCCGGTCATCAATTTCATAATCAAATCCATAAGGCACGATTACCTTGTTTAGAACCTCTTCCAGCGAGGCTTTTTTCATATCGAGGTCCACACCGGGAATTTTTTTCAGGTTATCAGAGCGATAAAGAAAATAAAACTCGCTTTGCTCCTCTATCGCTTTCAACACAGATTCAACCGAAGCATCTTTCAGCTTCAGGTTCAACTTTGTTTGCTGGGAATACACGCTTGCCGTAACCTGCATCAGCCCGGCAAACAATAAAACTGTCGTTATCCTTGCCATAAGGAACAATTTTTTCCATCCCGTGTAAGGGATAATACTACTTCGTTTTTTTTTCATAAATTTGCAACGTTAAATAAAACATTCAGTAATTTTACTATTTGTTTGGCGGGAAGTGTTGACGGCGCTTCCCGTTTTTTTACTGTTTACTTCACAATAACCTGCCGGCCTTCAATTTTAAATTCCACTTCATTTGTTTTTTCGATTTTTTTCAGGATTTCCCCAAAATTTTCATATCGCCTAAGATTGCCGGTAAACCGGAAATCCCTTGCCTTTTCAGAAGCAAAAATGACGTCCACATTATACCATTTTGCCAATGTTTTCATCATATCGGCCAGCGGTTCATTTTCAAACACAAAGCGCCCTTCCTTCCAGGCAATAAATTTATATGGATCGACCTTTTGCTGGGAGAGCTTCCCTTCTTCTTTATTGAAACAACTCTGATGGTTGGGAAGAAGGATTTGTTTCGAATCAGGCGATTGTTCGGGAAATACTTCTACTTTCCCTTCCACAATCGTGGTCAGGATAAATGCATCTTCCGGAAAAGACGACAGATTAAATTTTGTACCCAAGACCCTGACTGCCTGTTTGCCCGAAGTAACCAAAAACGGGGCATCCCTGTTTTCCGCCACCTCAAAATAGGCTTCGCCCGTGAGTTCAACCTTTCGTTGCCCGTTTTGAAAGCGGACCGGGTAACGAAGGGTGGTTTCAGCATTTAACCACACCTTCGTCCCGTCCGATAACACCAGGAAATACTCACCTCCCCGGGGAACTTCCAGTGTATTAAACCTAACCTTTTCTCTACTCAATTCATTTTCGGTTCCCGGAATATACTCGAGCTTGTTTCCTGTGGTTTTTATTTGCGCCCCGCCTTCGGAGAGAATTTCTTCCGTATTTTCCGAAAGTTCACGTACATCCCCATTATCCAAAATAAGTGTTGCTTTTTTACTTCCGGGTTTAATGGGAGTACCCGTTTCGGCAATAACCGGTTGTTGTTTGGCAGGTTTGGACGATATAAAATAGATGGCAGTGGTAATCAGAGCCCCCAATAAAATGAAAGAAGCATAGGCAATTAACCGGGAATATTTGTTCTTCGGAAGGTCTGTTTTTCGTTTAACCTCTTTCCATGCCCGGTCGATATCCTCTTTTTTGTTTTCAAAGGAGGAACCATCTGAATAAAACTGCTTTACATTTTCATAAAACTTTTGATGGGCAGGGCTCTCTTCCAGCCATTGGTCCAACAATTTTTGTTCCTTACCGGAAATGGTATGATGAATTTTATTCCAAATGATCTCAAAATCGATTATGGTGACAGTTTTTGGCATTAGTTATATTGGCATAGTTTATATTTCTATACCTATGACACATCAACTTCAAAAACCGGTGACAAAAATGTAAAAAATTCATTGGTGTCCGGTAAAATTATTACAATCATTTTAAAAAGATTGATTTTTATAACATTTGCATATATTTCGCCCCTACAGGGCTTATTTTTGGAATTTGCTATTTTTTCTACAAATATTTACGTGGCGCTGCCGCTTAAAAAAAGCTGCAGAGCAGCAAAATATTTGTAGACAGCAAATTACATGGATAGCATAAAGCTGCAGAGCAGCGAAATATTAGTTATATCAAAATTTTGATGTTTTACCGGACAAAAAAGTAAAAAATTATAAAAAAAAATTGAGGGACGCGGATTCAAGCAACAGGGTGCGAAGTTTTTCTTTTGCCCGTTGTATCTGTGTTTTAACCGTATTTTCCGAAATGTTTTTTTCGCTGGCAATTTCCCGGTATTTTTTATTCTCAAGGTATTTTAACCGGAACAGGGAAGCCATTCGCGGGGGCAGTTTTTCAATGGCTTTCTCAACCTGGCTAACAATATCAGGGTCAACCCAAGTTGCCGAATCGTCACTATTCAGCATACTTTCAAGATAAAGCAGCTTGTGTTTATCCTGAATGTGTATATCCCTCAGATAATTTAAGCAACGGTTTTTCACCGACTGGTAAAAATAGGCCTTAATGGATTGCTCAATGATTATCCGGTCTGTTTTTTCCCAAAAATAAATAAAGAGGTTTTGGACAAAATCTTCGCATACCTGCCTGTCGAAAACAAATCCTTCGGCATATTTTACCAGGCGGGGATAGTATTCATAAAACAAAGACCCGAATACTTCTTTGTTCCGGTTCTTAATTTCATTGAATAGTATCCTGTCTTCGATTTTCACGATCAGTATCAGGTTAGAAAGTCATTCATATGACCAGGTTTTAGCAAAATTAGTAAAAAAATGGAATTAACCACGTTCCCTGTTTTTTACACAAAAACATACCGGCAACAGTAGTTGTGCCGGTATGTAACTGGGTTTCGATATGGAAATGGAATTGGCCGAATGATTGCCCTTAATCAAAAAAGCGGTCGAGAAAAACAGCACGGCGGTGGATCCTTCTCCGGGCGTGCGAAACATATACCTTGCGGTCGCACTCGCCATCGCCAAAATCAATGGTAACCGGTTCATCTTTTCCACTCCAGGTAATCTCAATTACACCCTCCAGGTATTCTTTACAGGTGCGGGCTGCTTTCAGGGGCTCGATAATGGTGTAGGAGTAGGACCGCCCGGCAGATGAGGAAACCTGCGCAGATCCTGACAACAGGAAAACATCGTCTGCCAGTCCGTAAGTATCCATCCCTTCTACCCACTCGCGCGCGGTTGATTTGGTTTTGTCGACCACGGTACCGTTGGGCGTGGTCAGCGAAATGCTGACTTCTCCGGTAAAAACAGGAGCGTTTTCAGTACCGGTATTTTCAACCGATTTTATATCAATGGTTTATTCGTTCAACAAACGGCAGATTTTATTGTATGATTATTTTTGAAGAAAAGATTTTTGATTCATCATCGTTTAGTAGCACAATGTAAATGCCCGGTTTAATTTGACTTACATTCACGTTGTTGATTGTCGAATTTAACCGTTTCTTACCAACTACCTGTCTCCCGTCAATATTGAGAATCCTGAGCGATATATTATCCACAGGCTGAGGAAATTCGACATACAACGTTTTAATTAACGGATTTACATATACATTTATTTGCGTTTCTATCCCCCATATTGAAGCGGATGTGCCGGTATTTTCGGCCAATTCTTTTCTTCGGGGACTGTTTTTCAGAACAGTGAGCATCCTTTCTTTCTGGCAATTTGTGAAAATATCCATGCAGGCATCATCGGTATAATCCATGTAGTTGTTTATCATGTCTTTAGAGAAACATGAAATTTTCCCTTCGGGGCATCCGTAGTTGGGGCCCGATGCATTGGGGGTGTCGTTGCAGTAATCATCGGCGGAACAGTCCCCGTCGCCCCAAATATGGCGAAGCCCCAGCCAGTGCCCAACTTCGTGCGTGGTTGTCCTGCCCAGGTCATAGGGGGCGTAAAGTTCAGAAAAATTCCCTTTGTCGCTGCTCCCGAAATACTGGTAACCTATTACCACGCCATCGGTTTCAGCGCTTCCGTTTGAGCTTTCCAGCCCGTTCAGCCCTGACATATCGGGAAATTGGGCATAGCCAAGCAGGTTTCTCGATACAAAGCCGCCAAAATTAACGGTCCAGATATTAAAGTACCTTTCAGGATCCCATATTGTAGCGGGTTTAAGTTCGGTTTCAATGGGGTTGCGGATGGGACTCGCCGGCCAAACGGGCCTCCCGCCAAATATGCGGTCAACACCTGGCTCGGGCAGGACTTCACCATCGGGGCCGTATCCGGCAAGGTAAAATTCAATGCCCGTATCGGCCCCGTCAGGATCGTTGTTATACCCGCGGGTGCCGGCCATACGCCTGTAATCTTCATTTAATACCTGAACCTGGGACGTAACCTGTTCATAGCTAATATTGGCGCCTTCACCCGGATTTTCACCGTTATGTACCACATGTACAATAACCGGTATGCGATATATCTGGCCAGACTTCAACCTGGTATCCTGAGTCATCTTTTTATTCATCCAATTTTCAAAATCTGCCAGGGAAGGAAGGGAATATTTCTCCCTTCTTAAACTATCAAAGGCCATCGTTCCGCACCTCTGGGCATGTAACCCGGAACTAAAAAGGATGAACATGTTCAAAAAGAAAAAGAATGATATATATCTTTTCATTTAAACCCATTTTAAAGTGAAAAACATGCCGGTGAATTATCACCGGCATGTTGGGTGTGTAATCGAGAAGGGACTACCTATAAACAAAAACTACCTTTTCCTGTTTCTCTTGCCTTTAGGACACTTCTTCTTCCACCTCGCCTGTTTCCATGTTGGTAACATAGCGGGAACCGGAGATTTCGATAATTGCTTCCCCATTACCGGTAAACGTAATCGTCCCTTCATAGCTGAACGAACCGCGTCCGCTGCCGCCTGCTATGGTAAAATGAATAGTCCCGTTATCAATTTCTTTTGGTTCTTTTTCAACGGCTACATCAACAAGCTCGAATTGAATTGTGGCCTGGCGGTTTGCCTGGTTACGGATTTTAGACTCGAACCCGCCGCTTCGCTGCCACGTGCCGTTTACCAGGTACATATCGGAAGTATATTCAATGTTTGTGATTTCAAAATCACCGCTCCCCGAGTTAGTGGAAGCCATGCGGGGGGCGTCGAATTCACCGTTGTAGCTAAAGCTTACATCCAGCTTCACGGGGTTCTCCGATTCGTCGCACTCCAATGTGTAATTGTAGATTTTCGTATAATCATAGGTAATTACGCTGGTACCCGTGGTAACCATAGTGGTATCCGCCGATTCGCCACAACTTAAACTTTTGTCAGTAGCGCTGGCAGACTTCAGGTTACTTTCCGAACCAACCGCCTCGTTGGCAAGTGCGGCGGCAGTTTCAATATCCGACGCGGCGCCGGAAGTTCCGCCTGCCAGGGCTGAGGCCACCATTTCGGCCGTTTCCACTTCGGTAGCCGGTTCGTCTTCAGCTACCAACTCGTCATCTTTGTTGCAGGAAGTAAAAATTAACATTCCTGAAAGGGTAATAATACCCGCTAATAACAGATTTCTTGTTTTCATAATTAAAAATTTTAAGTAAATGGTTATTAAAAATTGTTTTCTTTTAAATGGCCCAGGATGGTTTCCAGCCGGTTAATCCATTCTTTCCGAAGGTCTTCCGCCTTTTTGATTTGTTCCGAAGTAAGAATAGCTTTCAATTCAGCGCTTCGCTTTTGGTTGAGCGCCAGCAGTTCACCGGTGTTTTCCATTGTCACACCTTCCACTTTCAGGTAGGGCTGGCTCAACTTAGCATATTTCAGGTTAACCTGAAAGGCCTTGTCAGCCTGTTCATCATCCATGTTTAGCCTGTTTTTCATAACCGTGGTAACTACATGTGCACGCGCTTCCGGGTTCTTGCGAAATACCCCGCGTAAATCGTACTGCCCGCCCTGGATAAAGCTGCTAAGCAGAATGGCGGAAAGCAGTGCAATTGTTCCAATAAAAATACTTTTTGTTCTCATGACATTTCATTTTTAAAATCCGCTTCAAACTTACGCCCTCCGTGCCGCGTTATGGAAAACTTTTCATCAAACGGCACATTCTTTTACACCAATAACCTGACAGGTCAATAAACGGCATATTGATGGTTTTTGCCATTGGTTGAAGTTTAAATGACGTTGGTTTAAGCGGTTCATCCTGAATTGACTAATTTTGTACTATTGCCGTATGAAGAAAATGCTTGTACATATCAGCGTGTGGTTAACCCTCACTTATTTCCTGTACATTCCCTTCGCATTGTTTTTGCCCTGGGGAATGGCAATAGCCAGGGCGGTTGCCGGAATTTCGCTGGTTGCCGGGATGTTCTATATTTCCGGGTGGGTGTTGACGACCCAATTTCTGGTCAAACGCAAAAAATATGTTTTGTTCGGAGTGTTTGCCATTTTGTTGTGCATTGTGTTTTCCATATTACGGGTTAAGTTACTGGGCTTGTTTCCTGAATCTGTCCCGGCCTTTACCGGCCGGTTTCCAAGAGAATTTTTAGAATTGAAAAGGGATTTGAACCCGGGGTATAATCCTGAATTGCTTAACCGTTTAAAACCAGGCAGGGCTGCCTATTTACCCGGATTTATTATGAACCTGGTTATCCTGCTTGTCGCGGCCTTGTTCAGGCTATATGAACATAAGGCGAAGAAAGAGCAGGAAAGCCGCGAAGAACTGCAACGCAGCCAGGAAGCGCAAATCCTGTACCTGAAATCGCAGGTAAACCCGCATTTCTTGTTCAATACGCTGAACAACCTTTACGGGCTTACTTATTCCAAGTCGGACCTCGCGCCGCAAATGGTGCTGGGGCTCTCGGATACGATGCGTTACCTGATTTATGAGACCGAGCAAAAACTTGTCCCTGTTGAAAAAGAGTTGAACTTTATCCATAATTACCTCGATTTAGAGAAAATACGTATTTCAACGCCCGAAAACATTCGGGTTTCCATTCAGGTTAGCCGCGTATCTGTTTTCATTCCACCGCTTTTGCTGCTGCCTTTTATCGAAAACTGTTTTAAACACGGTAGCATCGGCAAAGAAGACGACGGTTGGATGGAGCTGGACATTTGGGATGAAAACGACAATTTTTTCTTTGTTTGTAAAAATAATTTTCCTGAAAATAAAGCCGGGAAACCTCCGGGAATTGGTTTGGCAAATGTAAAAAAGCGCCTCCATCTTATTTTTGATGAACGTTACGAACTCCGCACCGTTAAACAGAATGACGAGTTTATGGTTTCGTTGCAGTTTCCGGTGTTTGAAAAAAAGGACATACTATGATTTCAAAAATAAAATGTATTGTTGTTGACGACGAGCCGATTGCGCGTAAATACCTGAGCGATTACATTGCCAAAATGCCACAGTTGGAATTACTTGCCACATTTGGAAAAGCCGCCGATGCTTACCAAACTATTGAAACCGGCGAGGCTGAATTGGTATTTTTAGATATTCAGATGCCCGGAATAACCGGAATTGAATTTCTTCGCACCCTGCAAAAAAAGCCACACATTATTCTTACCACCGCTTATTCGGAATACGCCCTGGAAGGTTATGAACTGGATGTAACTGATTATCTTTTAAAGCCGGTGGCATTTGAACGCTTTGCCCGGGCGGTAAATAAAGTGGTTTCAAAGTTGAACCCGCAACCGGGAACAGAAGCTCCGGTTTCAGAAGAAGCAGATAAAGTCCAACCAGTTTCCCGCGATTTTATATTTGTAAAGTCGGGCTATAAATCGGTAAAAGTAGAAATTGCAGATATTTTGTACGTCGAAGGGATGAAAGAATATATCGTTATTCACACCAAAGAAAAAAAATATACCAAGCTCGACCGTATGAAAAACTTCGAAAACCTACTGAAAGGAAAGGGTTTTATCCGCATCCATAAATCTTTTATCGTTCCGGTGAAAAATATCAACGCGGTTTTTGGAAATACCGTCGAAATTAACGGGACACAATTACCGTTAGGCAGAAGTTTCAGGGATGAAGTGAACAATATTCTGGGGATGAATGAATAGGAAACACATAAATTCGACTTTTTTTTAAAAACTGTTGTGATTGATTCTCTTTCGCATTCAATCACAGGGGACTGATTTAAAAACCATCATTTGTCCAGCCAGCGTTTAAATTCGGCGGCTTTGTCTTTCCCTACAATAATTTTTTCAGAATGCCGGGGCCGGGTTTCCACTACCAGCTTCCCCTGGAAATAGGCGTGGATATTTTCAATAGCGACACTGTTGACAATAACCTGCCGGTTAATTTTAAAAAACTGTTCCGGGTCGAGTTGCTCGCGCAGGTTTTCCAGCGAGATATCCAGCGGGTATTCCCGTCTTAAAAAAGTTACAGCAAACGTAATTTTGTTGGTACTGTAAAAAAAGGCAACATCTCCGGCAGCCAACCTGAAAAAACTCTCATGTGTTTTAATCAGGAAGTGTTTCCGGTAGTTGGGTGAAGCGTTTTTAATTGCCGACACAATTTCTTCAAAATTGGTTTCACTGTTTTTATGTTTCAGAAAGTTGCGGCTATATGAACCATACTTTTTAAAAGCCTTTTTTAAATCTTCCGAATCAACCGGTTTGAGCAGGTAATCGAGGCTGTTCACTTTAAACGCCCGGATGGCATATTCGTCAAAAGCGGTAATAAAAATAATCATGGAAGTAACCGGAACCTGTTTCAGGATTTCGAAACTAATACCGTCTGAAAGCTGGATGTCCATCAGGATAATTTCAGGGTGCGGGTTCGTTTTTAACCATTGCACCGATTCCTGGACACTATCAATTGCGCCAACAATTTCTGCGGCAGGTTCCACTTCGTTCACCAAATCTGCCAACATGCGCTGCGTGGGCAATTCGTCTTCTATTATTAATATTTTCATTTTACTCGTCTAAAAGTGGTACAAATACACAAAATTCATCCCCGGTTTTGGTTATTTTAATATTTTTTGACCCGAGCAAGGAATACCTCATTTTAATATTCGACAGGCCTGTTTGTGTTGAATCAATAATTGTTTTTTCCTGAAGATTATTTTGAACGGTAATTCCTTCTGAATCCCCTTTAATACTGATTTCTAAAGGTTTTGTTTCAGACACAATATTGTGTTTAATCGCATTTTCAATCAAAACCTGGAGCGTCATCGGAGGTAACCATTTTTCATGCAGTTCTTCGGGGATCGAAACTGAGACCCGAAGTTTATCTCCCAGCCTTATTTTGTGGAGATAAATAAACGCGTTGACCGACTGCAATTCTTTTTGCAGTTTTACGGTCTGGTGGTTTTTATTCTGCAAAATATAACGGTAAACATCCGACAGCTTCTTTGTAAATTCGTATGCCACATCAGGGTCATGCTTTATTTCCGACATGAGAACACTTAAACTGTTAAACAGGAAATGCGGGTTAATTTGGTCCTGCAACAGTTTGTAGTCGCTTTTTAATTTTTCCTGTTTCAGGTTTTCAATTTCGAGCAATGAGGTTTTCCAGTTCCTGAAAAAATTATTGGCAACGTAAATGCCATTAAAAGCGATCAGGAAAACAGTGCCTGTAGCAAAGGTAAAAAGTACAAATGCCGGATACCTGATTTCGGCATGAAAAGTAAACAGCGAACGAATAAGGAACGGAATGGTCGTTATCAGGAATGTCCAGCACAAAGCAATTACAACCTGTATGACCAACCTTTTCCGGGCGTATAAAAACCAGGGGAGTTTTTTGTCGAGATAATGATCAATAAGCAGGTTTCCTTCGCTGGCAATATTGTAAAATAAAATATATGCCGGAATAATTATCCATAAGTTTGCAGCGTACCGGCCAGGAAAATCAAGTAATATCCCAAACAGAAACAATGCGGCGAGAGAGAATAACGACACAATAACAAACCGGGGAAAGAAATTTCTAATTAAAGTTGCCTTCATTTTTGTTCATTTTGACAGATAGTTTTAAATTAACAAAATAATTCATCCCTCCCACTAATTTATCTGTTTCGTGGCGGTTTTTATCATATAAAAACACTACATTTCTAAAAAGCGCCCCACCGCTCGCCGTGAGCCACAAATTTTTATACAGTTTTTGTTCCCAAAAAATTCCGCCGGTCATCTTTCTGATTTTTCCGAAATGCAGTTCTTCCGAACGGAAATCGTTACTGACAATAAATGCGTTATAATTTACAAATTGCTGCACGCCTAAAATGGTATATTGTTTTAGCCGGTATGAAAACCGGCTTTGCAGTGGCAGCGTGGCATTAAAGCGTAACCGTTCATTCATTTTCATCCTGAAAAAAACAATGGGGACAATTGTAGCGGCCCCAAAATCAGAACTTGCAGCAATACCCGCCCCGAATATTTCCACATTCCCTATTCCGGGCCTCAGTAAACCCACGCCTCCCCTGAAAATTAAATCGTCAAAAGCAAAACCCGACCATTTATCGGAACTATAATTAATTTCCGAGGTCAAAAAAACGTTCCATTTATCCCCTCCCCGGAATGCTGTGAAATTCGTTGCCGCCCCTGAAATATTTTTCAAAAAGGCGTATTCGTCCTGTTCTGTCTGGAAATTTTTAAACTGGACAGATCCCAGTACCTGCCATTTTTCGGAAACAAAAACAGGCGCCCTCAAGGTTCCCCTAAAAATATGTGTAAATACATCAAACGCTTCCCCTCCGCTATTTTCCAACTTATAACCGGGATAATAATTATATTCTACACTTGCTATTTCCAGGCCGGGTTGGGAATTACCCGGGATTGGGATCAGCATTCCAAATACAGCAAGAATATGGCTTCTTAAAAAACTTTTCACCATTTGTTCCTTCTAAGGTTATAATGTCAAAACACAACAGACACCTGCCCCAGGATTGCAAATCCTTTATAGCTGGTATAGCCTCCAATGGGATCGTCGAATTTTGAAGAAACAGTATAATCAGCCTTTAGCCGGAGTATCAACCATTCGCCGGTTTGGTAACCACAACCGGCAGTCAGGCTAAAAACCGGGACTTTTTCTTTGTAATCGAAATCTCTTTTGGTAATGCCTTCAAAAATATTCCCTTTAACTTCGGTATATTTCGATCGGGCAAATACCATCCCTGCTTCTGCCCCCACAAACGGGAGGACACGCTTTTTCAACGGGGAATATGCCATTCCCAGTTTAACAGGTACGAACCCGCCCCCGCTGCCTTCAATTTGAATATCGCTGCCACCCAGAATAGCCAGCAAACCCGGGGCAACAGGGATATCTTTTTTTATCTGGAGGCCTACATTTAAATCCAACATATATTTTTTACCGAAGCGCCGCCCCACCGAAAATTGCCAGTTATGCATATCCTGAGGCAAAAAAAACGGTTCCTGCGGGCTATCTGTTTTTGCAGATTCCATAAACAACCAGCTTCCGAAGCCAACTGATATTTCCCATTTTCTTTCTTTACAAACCGAAAATGTGTCTTTTTTTACTTCTGCTTCCTGTCCATCCGTCAAAAAACCATCAGGGGAAGCCTGAACATTTTGCGCCTGCAAATTACCCGTGAAGAAAAAAAGAGAGATAATTAAAGAATAGCTAAGTTTGCCCATCACAACAATTTTTAAATGATATATATATTGAAAAAAACGATTGATAAAATGATATGGTATTTAAACTATTTTTCATGTTTGATTTTTTTTAGTTATTTACCGGAAGAGTTTCTGTTTGTACCGTTGTTTCTTTGGTCATCATTTTATACAATACCGGGACAACAATCAATATGAGTGTTGTGGAAAGCATTAACCCGCCAATAATTGTCCAGCCGAGCGGCCCCCAAAAAGTACCCCCCTGTAAAGTAAGCGGCAACATTCCACCGATAGTGGTAACCGAGGTTATTAAAATTGGCGTAAACCTGATTTGTGCAGCTTCTACCAGCGCTTCGTAAACGCTGCTTCCTTCCTTTCGCAGCTCATTCGCAAAATCGATGAGGATTATGGCGTCGTTAATTACAATTCCGATGAGCGCCACGGCTCCCACAAATGCGGTAAACGAGAAGGTGAAGCCGGTAATCAGCAGCGCATAAAACGAACCGATTAGCGCCATGGGTACCGATGTGAATATGATAAACGGCTGGCGGAACGATTTAAATTGCAACACCAGAATGGCAAGAATAATCAACACCGCAATCATAGCAGCGCTGCCAAGGTTACCGAAGGATTTTCCCTGTTTTTCCACCTCGCCCGACATAAAATAAGTAAAGCCCGATGGCATTTTGTACGCTTTCAATTTTTCCTCCAACTGTTGGGTCACATCCAGGGTATTGTACCCTTTTTCAACATCGGCGCCAATGGTACAGCTCCTTCTCATGTTGTAATGTGTCACCAGGCTTGGCCCTTCTTTAAACTCTATGGAAGCAAGCTGACTAAGAGGAATCTGTTTGCCACTCATCGACTTCACAAATATTTTTTGAAAATCTTCCACAGTTGCATGTTTTTCAGAAGGCAGCCGAAGAATAATATCATACTCTTTCCCTTTGTCGTTTCGAAATTTGGAAACGGAAGTACCACTCATACCTATCCGAATCGTTTTATCAATTTCCGAAACCGGCGCCCCCAACATGGCTGCTTTGTCTTTATTGATTTTTACATACAGGTCGGTACGAACGCCTTCCAACCGGTTATCCACATTTATAATTCCAGGCTGCTGTTCTGCCATTTCAGCCACATCTCCCGATACCCGTTGCAATTCCACTAGATTATCGCCGTAAATCACCACTTCCACAGGATTTTCATTGGGAACTCCCTGACTGAATTCTTTTATCCTGATGTCAGCAAAAGGATAGTCAGCAAACGTACTTCTTAATGAATCGAGCAGGACACCAAACTTTTCAGAATCATATTCTTTAAGTTGCACCAGGAATTCAGCAAAATTCTTTTGATATTCCCGGCTAAAATAATTGTAATACACTTTTGGGTTCCCGTGCCCAACGTTGGTTGTATAATGTTTTATTTCAGGAATTTCATCCAGTACCGATTCCACATACCGGGCCGTCCGGTTGGTTTCGTCGATATTGGTCCCCTGGGGAAGTACAGCCTGAATCATAAACTGTGGCCGTTCGGCCTGGGTAAAAAAACTGAACCCAACATGATTAAAAAGGACAAAAACCGATGACCCAAAAACAAGGAACACAATTAAAAGGATAAGCCCGGTGTGCTTCAAACTGTAAACCAGCATCTTTTTGAAAGGCCCGTGAATAAATTTGTTTAATCGCTTCTGTATAGGTTGTTCCTTTGGTTTTTGCCCGGGTTTCAGCTTTATAAATTTGGTCAGCATCAGCGGCGAAACCGTTAGTGCAATTACCAGCGAGGCCAGCAAAGTAGCTACCACTGTAACCGGCAGGCTTTTCATAAAATCGCCGGCGGCGTCTTTCATCATGGCGATGGGGATAAAAGCTGCAAGCGTTGTCAGGGTTG
>WOYI010052725.1_pt1 | contig 35705 bp, 30 predicted proteins | sample 6423411 | NCBI WGS metagenome assembly WOYI01 (sample SAMN13441803, study PRJNA592873) | oil field metagenome | biome: oil field; feature: oil-well bore; material: oil-contaminated soil; isolation source: oil-contaminated soil from oil-well borehole | place: Germany: Wietze | collected 2016-10-18 ...
GCCTTCTCTACCGCCTCTACGCCATCCTGAACGACTGAGGCGGCGGAGGGGCTGAACCGGCGCACCTTCGTAACATCGGCGTCCGCACCGGACGGGAGCGCTGCAATCTGCCTTCTCGGGTCTGGCGCGCCATCGGGTCGATATTCGGATTTCGTCTCGCGAACATTTTCCGAAACCGCCCCGCTCCACAAGAGTCTCGTCCCGGCATCTGTAGCTACGGATATCCTACGCAGACCCTACGCAGACCCTACGGATACCCGACGCGCCCGAACGCCCTCAGCGCACGGTCTTCCGCTTCACCCAGCGCCAGAGGTAGATCAGCGGCCAGCGCAGGATCGAGGCTCCGGCAGCGAGCACGATCAGCCCGATCCAGGGGCCGTTCTCGAACGTTACCCAGCCGAGGATCGGGATGCCGGCGGCGATCAGCAGGTAGGCCGCCAGCCAGTGGTGATCGCGCGCCGGCAGCATCGCCGCGAGCGTCGCGGTGATCGCCCAGAGGCAGGCCAGGGTGATGGACAGGTTCATTCCTTCCTCCGCGTTTGCTCAGGCCGGGCTTTTCCAATCGCCTTTTTCATGAGGTAAAGCAACGGGTTGCGAAACATGGAGACAAACCCGGCGAAGGCGGCGAGCCCGATCCAGACATTTGTGGCCACCCCAAGCCAGACAATCAGCACCGGCGCGGCGATCAGGAGGACGAGGCCCGGCGCGAACTGGCGGCGCATCGGCAGGAAGGCCGTGACGGTCGCGGCGAGGACCCAGAGGCAGGCGAGAGTGATCGGCAGCGTCATCCCAGCCGCCCCCAGATCGCCGCGCCGAAGGTGAGGATGCAGCCCGCCATGCCGAGCCAGGGCACGAAGGCTGCCACCCTGAACGGCGCCCCCGGCCGCTTCCGCTTGGCCCCGATCAGCGCCGCGTTGACGATGGTGAAGACCACCAGCAACGCCAGCGTCGTGACCTCCGCCAGCACTGCCACCGGCAGGAGGAGCGCCGCCACGATCACCGCCGCTCCGACGACGAGCGTGGCCCGCGCCGGGGTGCCGAAGGTCGGATGCGCGCGGCGGAATGTCATCAGCGCCGGCGACCATTTGCCCAGGCCGTAGAGCACCCGCGCGGCCATGACGATCTGCGCGAGGATGCCGTTCAAAGCCGCCGCGACCGCGATGGCGGAGAGGAAGGTGGCGCTGGTGCCGGTCCCGGCCTCCCATACCAGCGCCAGCGGGCGGTCCGAGGCGCCGAGCACCTCCTGCGGCACCGCCCGGACCGCGGCGAGCGAGACGAGCGCGTAGAGGCTCGCGGTGATTGCCAGCGACCAGAGGATCGCGCGGGGCATGTTGCGTTCGGGGGCGCGCGCCTCCTCGGCCATGTTGACGAGATCGTCGAAGCCGATGAAGGCGAAGAAGGCGAAGGTTGTCGCCGCCGCGACGCCGGCCCAGTCGGGATCGGGCAGCGGCAGACGCCACGCGGCCACCGGCTCGGCATTGAAGCCCGCGCCGATGACGAGGAGAAGCCCCGCAACCTCGATCACCGTCAAGACCGCGGCGAAGGTCAGGCTTTCGAGGACGCCGACAATGGCGATGCCGGTCAGTGCCACGCCGAGGCCGACCACCGCCCAGTCGAATGACAGCGGCACGATCGCGGTGAGATAGCCGACCCCGCCGCGCAGGACCGCCGCCGCCGCGACCGTGCCGGCGATGACGTTGATCGCGCCGACGAGCATGGCGAGCCAGTGCTGGCCAAGGCCGACCTCGACATAGGAACTGTCGCCCGCCGCCTCGGGGATGCGCGAGGCAAGCTCGGAAAAGGACAGTGCCGAGGGCACCGCGACCAGCCCGGCGAGAAGGAAGGCCAGAGGCGCCCAGAGGCCGGCCGCCCCGGCCGCCGCCCCGGTGAGGACATAGATCCCCGCGCCGACCATCACCCCCACGCCATAGGCGATGAGAAGCCCGAGCCCGAGGCGTCGTTTCAGCGCCCCGGCCATCCGCTAGGCTTTCAGGCGCTGGGGCAACGCATTGGCCCAGGCCGAGATCGTGCCGGCACCGAGGCAGACCACCATGTCGCCGGGCCGCGCCTGTTCGCGCACCAGCCGGACGAGGTCGTCCTCGTCGAGGATCGCGCGGGCATGGCGGTGGCCGTGGGCGACGAGGCCGGCGACGAGATCGTCGCGGGTGGCCCCGGGGATCGGATCCTCGCCCGCCGCATAGACCTCGGCGATGGCGACGACATCGGCCTCGTTGAAGCAGGTGCAGAAGTCGTCGAACAGGCTGTGAAGCCGGGTATAGCGGTGCGGCTGGTGGACGGCGATCACCCGGCCCTTCGTGGCCTGCCGCGCCGCCTTCAGCACCGCCGCGATCTCCACCGGGTGGTGGCCGTAATCGTCGATGATCGTGACCCCGCCGAGGACTTCCCCGACCTTTGTGAAGCGCCGGTTCACCCCGCCGAAATGCGCCAGCGCCTCGCGGATCTCGCCCTTCTTCATGCCGAGATGGCGGGCGACCGCGACGGCGGCCAATGCGTTCGAGACGTTGTGGTCCCCCGGCATCGGCAGGGTGCAGCCCTCGATCACCGAGGGCTTGCCGTCCTCGTCCGGACCCTCGCCCTGAAGCGCCACGTCGAAATGCGCGACGCCCGCCTCGTAGGTCAGGTTCACCGCGCGCACGTCGGCTTGCGTGTTGAAGCCGAAGGTGATGACCCGCCGGTCGGTAACGCGACCGACGAGGGTCTGCACCTCGGGGTGGTCGGTGCAGCAGACCGCGACACCGTAGAAGGGGATGTTCGAGACGAAGTCGTAGAACCCCTGGCGGAGCGCGTCGAAACTGTGCCAGTGCTCCATGTGCTCGGGGTCGATATTGGTGACGATGGCGATGGTCGCCGGCAGGCGGTTGAAACTGCCGTCGCTCTCATCCGCCTCGACCACCATCCACTCGCCGGCGCCCGCCCTGGCGTTGGAGCCGTAGGCATGGATGATGCCGCCGTTTATCACCGTCGGATCGAAGCCGCCCTTGTCCATGAGCGTCGCGACCATCGTCGTCGTGGTGGTCTTGCCATGCGTTCCGGCCACGGCGACGTTGGAACGCAGCCGCATCAGTTCGGCCAGCATCTCGGCCCGGCGCACCACCGGCAGGCCGCGCCGCCGCGCCTCTTCCAGTTCCGGATTGCCCTTCTTGATCGCCGAGGAGATCACCACGACCGCCGCACCGCCGATATTCTCGGCCCGCTGGCCCTCGAAGAAGGTGGCACCCAGCTTGACCAGCCGCTCGGTGATCTTCGAGGCCTTGGCGTCCGAGCCCTGCACCCGGTAGCCGAGCGTCATCAGCACCTCGGCGATGCCCGACATGCCGATGCCGCCGATGCCGACGAAATGGATGGGGCCCAGTTCTCCGGGCAGTTTGGTGGCGGCGTTCATCGGCTACTCTTTCACTCTCAGGGCCTCGACCATGGCGACCAGCCGGTCGGTGGCATCGGGAATGCCGTAGGCGAGAGCCGCATGGGCCATCCGCGTCGCGGCACCGGGGTTTTCAAGGATCGCGGCGACATGCCCCGAGAGCGTCGCGGCGTCAAGCCGCGATTCCGGGATCAGGATCGCGGCCTCGGCGGCAACGAGGCCCCGGGCGTTCGCGGTCTGGTGGTCGCCTGCCGCGGCGGCGAACGGGATCAGGATCGACGGCCGCCCGATCACCGAGATATCGGCGACCGACGAGGCGCCGGCGCGCGAGATCACCAGCTGCGCCTCGCTGAGGCGGGCAGGCACGTCGTCGAAGAAGGGCTTCACCTCGGCGCGGATGCCGGCCCCGGCATAGGCGGCGATGACGCGGTCGAGGTCCTCGGGCCGGGCCTGATGGGCGACGCGGAGCCGGTCGCGGAGCGCACCGGGCAGACCCGCGAGGGCCGCCGGTACGACATCCGAGAGGATCCGCGCGCCCTGCGACCCGCCGATGACGAGAAGGCTCATCGGATAGTCGCCGGGCGGGATATAGGGCGCGCCGGCCCGTTCCAGCACGGCGGCGCGGACCGGGTTGCCGGTATGGATCACCTCGACGCCGCCCGGCACCTCGGTCGGCCAGATGCCGCAGGCAACGGCATGGATGCGCCCGCGCGCGGCGAAGAAGGCGTTGACCCGGCCGAGCACGCCGTTCTGTTCGTGCACCATGCGCGGCAGCTTCAGCATCTTCGCCGCAGCCAGCGCCGGGATCGAGGGGTAGCCGCCGAAGCCGACGACGACGGCCGGCCGGTCGCGCAGCATCGCGCGCCAGGCGCCGGCCACTCCGCCGAGAATGCGGAACGGCGCGGCAAGCTTCGCCAGCACCCCGCCCCGCGCGAAGGTGGCCGAGGCGACCTTCTCGATCGCCACCGCCTTCGGGTAGCCGCCGGCATAGCGCGCGCCGCGCGCGTCGGTCGAAAGCTTCACCCGCCAGCCACGTCCCACCATCGCCTCGGCCAAGGCCTGGGCGGGAAACATGTGCCCGCCGGTCCCCCCGGCCGCGATGAGAAGAAGGGGGGCAGACATCAGCGGCCCCGCTTGAGCAGGAAATCCTCGATCCGGCCCTGCGGGCGGGCGCGGGTGAAGGCCAGCAGCATGCCGAGCGCGATACCGCTCGCGATCACCGATGAGCCGCCATAGGAGACGAAGGGCAGCGTCATGCCCTTGGCCGGCAGCAGCCGCACCGCGACGCCCATGTTGATCAGCGCCTGCACCCCGAAGGCGCAGGCGAGGCCGGTTCCGGCCAGCCGGATGAACGGGTCACGCTCCCGCATCAGCCGGAAGAGCGACCGCGCGGTGATCGCGGCATAGAGCGTGATGAGCAGGAGGACGAGGATCAGCCCGTATTCCTCGGCCGCGACCGCGATGATGAAATCGGTATGGGCATCGGGAAGCGACCACTTCACCGTCCCCTCGCCGACGCCGACGCCGAAGAAGCCGCCTTCCTGGATGGCGTTCGTCGCGTAGCCGATCTGGGTCCGGGGATCGACCTCGGCCGAAAGGAACCCGTCGATGCGGCGGGCGAAATGCTCGGAGGCGTCATAGGCGAACATGCCGCCCGCGATGACGAGCCCGCCGATCACGGACAGGAGCACGAAGGACGCGCCGGCGACGAAATACATCACCCCCCAGGCGAAAAGCACGAGGCAGGCCTGCCCGAAATCCGGCTGGAAGGCGAGGAAGAGGACGATGATCAGCGCCAGGACGAAGCTGTAGAGCCGGCCCGGAGGCCCGTTGATCTCCTGCGCCGCGGCCATCAGCCAGGCGGCCATGATCACGAAACCGGGCTTGAGGAATTCCGAGGGCTGGAAGCTGCCGAAGCCGAGCGAATACCAACGCACCGCGCCCTTGCCGAAATCGGTGCCGAAGACCGGCAGGAAGAGAAGCGCCACGAACGAGACGAGAAAGCCGACGACGCCGAGCCGGCGCACGAGGTCGGGCGACATCATCGAGGCGAAGAGCATCGCCACGATCGCCACGCCGCCGAAGAGCGCCTGCCGCGTGACGTAGTAGAACGGATCGAGGCCGTTCTTCTCGGCCAGCGGCACCGATGCCGCGAGACCCAGCAGAAGCCCGATGCCGAAGAGCACCAGGACCCCGCTCAGCGACCATTTGTCGATGGTGCGCCACCAGCGGGGAAGAACCGGCTCACCCGCCCTTGCGGGCACGGTGCCGTAGACCATTTCCGTCATGGATTACCGCTTTCACTGCCTCGGATCGCCCGTTCGCCGGGTCTGGCGTGAAGTGTAACGCGGAACGCCGGGCGGCGCTAGGAAAAGATCGCCGGATCGGGCCCGCCGGGGCGCCGCCTCAGCGCGCCAGAACCGCCTCACGCCGGGCGAGCGCGCCGGCGGACCAGCGTGTCTTGCGGTCGTAGTATTCCGGCACGGCGGGCACACCGTCGGGGATCACGTACCAGGGCAGTTTCGTCGAGGTGAAGATATGGATGTCGGGCGGGCAGGCGGCGGGATCGTCGAGTGTGCCGACCCGGACGAAGGCGACCTTGCGGCCCGCGCCGGCATAGTGCGACCAGAGTGCTGCATGACAGTCGGGACAGCGGACGAAGATCTGGCCCTTGCCGGACGCCGAGGGCGTCACCACCTCGACCGGCGCGCCCTCGAGCAGTTCCACCCGGTCGGCCTCGATCATCGCGTTCAGCGCATGCGGCCCGCCGCTCTCGCGCTGGCACCAGGTGCAGTGGCAGGCATGGACGAAAAGCGGCCGGTCGGTCATCCGGTACCGAATCTTGCCGCAGCCGCAACGGCCCGTCAGATCATGCATGGCTCCCTCCCTCCGCATCTTCGGCCGTAAGGTGGGTTTAAACCCACCTTACAGACAGGTCACGCCTCCAGCCCAAGAATCGCGCGGACCCGCGCCGCGAAATCCTCGCCGCGTTTCTCGAAGTTCGGATACTGGTCGAAGCTCGCCGCCGCCGGCGCCAGCAGGACGATCTCGCCCGCCTCGGCCTCCGCCGCCGCGCGGGCGACGGCGCGCGCCATCGTCTCGCAGATCTCGTGCGGCGTCTCCCCGAGTTCCAGCGCGAAATCGCGCGCGGAATGGCCGATGAGATAGGCTTTCACCACCGATCCCAGATGCGGTTTCAGCGCCGCGATCCCGCCTTCCTTGCCGAGGCCCCCGGCGATCCAGCGGATCTTCGCGAAGGCCTGGAGCGCCTTTGCCGCGCTGTCGACATTCGTCGCCTTCGAGTCGTTGACGAACCGCACGCCTGCCCTCTCGCCGACAAGCTGGCTGCGATGCGGCAGCCCGGCGAAGGACTGCAGCGCCCCTTCGATGAGCTTCGGCGCAAGGCCGAGGCAGCGGACGGCGGCATGGGCGGCGCAGGCGTTCTGGTGGTTATGGGCGCCGGGCAGGCCCTTGACCTCGCGCAGGTCGATCGCGGCCACCTGCCGGCCCTTGCGCCATTCGGCGAGGAAGCCCTTGCGGGCGAAGACGGTCCAGCCCTCGCCGTCGAGCTTCTGGCCCGAGGAGATGCGGATCACCCGGTCGTCCGCCGGCCCCTCGGCGAGCTGGTTGGCGAGGAACTGCCCCTCGACCTCGTCCACCCCGATCACCGCGCGGTCCGGCCCGCCCTCGGCGAAGAGCCGGCGCTTGGCGGCGAAGTAGCCGCCCTTGCCGCCGTGGCGGTCGAGATGGTCGGGCGAGAGGTTGGTGAAGACGGCGATGTCGGGGGTCAGCGCGCGGGCAAGCTCGGTCTGGTAGGAGCTGAGCTCCAGCACCACCACCTCGCCGTCCGTCGCCGGGTCGAGGTCGAGCACGCCGCGGCCGATATTGCCGGCCATCTGGGTGGGGCGACCTGCGACCTGAAGGATATGGTGGATGAGCGCGGTCACCGTCGACTTGCCGTTCGACCCGGTCACCGCGATGACCTTCGGCACCTGGTCCATCGCGTCCCAGTCCGGCATGGCCCAGGAGCGGAAGAAGGGCCCGATATCGTTGTCGACCGGCACCCCGGCCGCCATCGCGCGGGCGATCAGCCGGTTGGGTTCGGGGTAGAGATGCGGGATGCCGGGCGAGACGATCAGCGCCGCGACCCCGTCCCAGGCATTGGCGCGCGTGAGGTCCGTGAGCGAAAAACCCGCCGCCTCGGCCGCCGTCCGCGCCTCGGGCGCGTCGTCCCAGAGACAGGGCACCGCCCCGCCCGCGACGAGCGCCCGCGCGGTGGCAAGGCCCGACCGGCCGAGCCCCAGCACCGCGACTTTCCTGCCCTCATAGCCCTGAACCGGAATCATGCCGCCCCCCGCCTGTCTCGCGCCCCGGACAATGCCCGCTCGCCCCGCCGCCCGCAAGTTCACGCGACACCCGTGCGGCACCCCGGGTTTACCTCGGCCCCCGGCCCGGCTAGGCTGGCATTTCATGAGAACCCGCGCGGGACGCGGCCTCGCCAACTCACACCCCTATTCCGAAAGGACGCCATGACCCAGGTAAAGACGGGCGACACCGTGCGCATCCATTATCGCGGCACATTGCAGGACGGCACCGAGTTCGATTCCTCCGAAGGCCGCGAGCCCCTGGAATTCGAAGTCGGCTCGGGCCAGATCATTCCCGGCCTCGACAAGGCGCTGCCCGGCATGACCGCGGGCGAGGCCAAGACTGTCGCGATCCCGGTGGAGGAGGCCTACGGCCCCCGCAATCCCGATGCGAGCCATGCCGTGCCCCGCGCCCAGATCCCCGACGATATCCCGCTCGAGGTCGGCACCGCGCTGCAGATGCGCTCGCCCGACGGCGGCGCCATCGCGGTGACGGTGGCCGAGGTGACGGACGATACCGTCACGCTCGACGCCAACCACCCGCTCGCCGGTCACGACCTGACCTTCGAGATCGAGGTCGTCTCGATCGGCTGAGCCCTACCAGTCGAGCGGCCGGCCATCGCGGAAGACCCCGCCGGTCGGCCCGTCCTCGGGCAAAAGCGCCAGCCAGAGCGCGGTTTCGGCGCCCTTTTCGGGGCTGCGCGGGGCCGCGTCTCCACCCATCCGCGTCGTGACCCGGCCGGGGCACATCGCGTTGACCTTCACGCCCGGCGGCAGGTCGTGCGGCGTGGCTTTGGTCAACGCCTTCGTCAGCGCGTTGGGTGCCGCCTTGGCGACCCCGTAGGCCCCCGACCCTTCGAGCCCGGCGGCAAAGCTGCCCCGGTCGGAGGACAGATTGACGATCCGGCCCCAGCCAGTGCCGCGCCAATGCGGCAGGCCGAGCCGGATGAGGTCGAGAGGGCCCGCCACCATCACCTGCATCGCGGTGTCGAAATCGCTCTCGGGCGCGAGGAGCGAGACGCGGTTCAGGATGCCGGCATTGTTGACGAGGATGTCGAAGCCCGCGGCCGCGGTCATCGCCGCGAAATATGGCGTTTCGGGTTTGCTTTGAATCGGAATTCGAACCTTTTTCGTTCGAATTCCGATATTTGTCATCTCAACACAAACCCGAAAAGCTTTAGCTGTCGGGGTCCGCGAGATCGAGCCGGACCGAGGCGCAGCAGCGCGCCGGGGCGGGCGGTTCGGTAAGGTGGGTTTCAACCCACCTTACGTCGATGTCGCAGTCGCGTCCGCCGTTTCCGCCCGGCCCCTGGGGCCGAGCCTGTAGATACCGCGCTCAACCCGCTCGAACCAGCCGTAGTGGTCGGCGCGCAGCATCCGGGCGGCATGGGCAATGCCGGTGGCGGCGGCGACCTCGGCGGCCTTCGAAGGCCCGTGGTCGGCAAGGTGGGCGGCACAGCGGAGCGCCTCCTGCCGGTAGGCGGTCATGCGCCTCACCCCGGTGGTGCCGCCGGTATTCGGGTCGCCCTCGCGCCGGTCGAATTCGCGGATCAGCCGGCCGACCTTCGCCGCGTTCCGGCGCGGCGCGTAGGGACCGGGATCGAGATGCGCCTCGACGGCGCCGGGATCGCCAGGCTTCACCGCGAGAAGGCCGAGGCCGAGGCGACGGCAGAGCCGGACGATGTCGCGGTAGCGCAGTTTCCAGCCGCGTTCGGACGACACCGGCACGGCGAGGTAGACGTGGTCGAACATCGCCTGCCTTGCCACGCCCTGCATCACCAGCGCGAGCGAGAAGGTCAGCTTCAGCTCCACCACCACCGGCGGTTCTCCGCCGCGCCGGGCGAGGAGGTCGCAGTCGCCGATCTCGGCCTTGACCTCGTAGCCCTGCGCCTCGAGATGCGCCTTCACCGGCGCGTAGAGGTCGGCCTCGCGCATCAGCGCACTTTCAGCGTCGCCAGCCCGATCAGCGCGAGGATCACCGAGATGATCCAGAAGCGGATGACGATCTGCGGCTCGGCCCAGCCCTTCTTCTCGAAATGGTGATGGATCGGCGCCATCAGGAAGACCCGCTTGCCGGTGCGCTTGAAGTAGAGCACCTGGATGATCACCGACAAGGCCTCGACCACGAAGAGCCCGCCGACGATGGCGAGCACGATCTCGTGCTTGGTCGCGACCGCGATGGCGCCGAGCGCGCCGCCGAGCGCCAGGGACCCGGTATCGCCCATGAAGACCGCCGCCGGCGGCGCGTTGTACCAGAGAAAGCCGAGCCCCCCGCCGATGAGGGCGGCACAGAAGATCAGGATCTCGCCGGTGCCGGGCACGTAGTGGACGCCGAGATATTCGGTGAAGTCGGTGCGGCCGACCGCATAGGCGATGACGCCGAGCGTGGCGGCCGCGATCATCACCGGCATGACCGCCAACCCGTCGAGCCCGTCGGTCAGGTTCACCGCGTTCGCGGCGCCGACGATGACGACCATCGCGAAGGGGACGAAGAACCAGCCGAGATTGAACAGCGCGTTCTTGAAGACCGGGAAGGCAAGCTGGTTCGTCAGGTCCGCCGGATGCACATAGGCCGCCATCCCGCCCGCAAGCGCTGCGATCAGCAGGCCGAGCAGGAATCGAATGCGCGACGACACGCCCTTGGTATTCTGCTTCGTCACCTTCGCGTAATCGTCGGCGAAGCCGATGAGGCCGAAGGAATAGGTCACGAAGAGCACGATCCAGATATAGGGATTGTCGAGCCGCGCCCAGAGCAGCGTCGAGACCAGAAGCGCCGAGAGGATGAGAAGCCCGCCCATCGTCGGGGTCCCGGCCTTGGCGAAATGCGTCTGCGGCCCGTCGTCGCGGATCGGCTGGCCCTTCTTCTGCTTGCGGCGCAGGAGGTTGATCAGCGGCTGGCCGAAGAGGAAGCCGAAGACGAGCGCGGTGAAGAACGCGGCCCCCGCCCGGAAGGTGATGTAGCGGAAGAGGTTGAAGACATCCCCGCCCTCGGCCAGGCTGGACAGCCAATACAGCATTACTCGGTCCCTCGCGCTTCGCCCGCGCCCGGTTGCCCGAGTTTGCGGAGTGCGTCAACCACAAGGCTGACCTTCGATCCCTTGGAACCCTTGACGAGCAGAACATCGCCGGCATCGGCCAGATGGTGGGCCCGGAGCGCCAGCTCGGCCGCCGCCGCGTGCCACTCGCCGCGCTTTTGCAGCGGCAGCCGCTCCCAGAGGGCGCGCATGCGCGGGCCGACGCAATGCACGAGATGCACGGCGGCGATCGCGGGATGATCGGCGATGGCGCGGTGCATCGCGGCCTCGTCCGGCCCAAGCTCCAGCATGTCGCCAAGGACCGCGATCCGGCGGCCTTCGAGGATGCGGCCGATCCCGTTGCGCGGCTCGGACGCCGCCAGGACTTCCAGGGCCGCGTCCATCGAGGCCGGGTTGGCGTTGAAGGCGTCGTCGATGAGGTCGAAGGATAGTTTCTCGTCGACGATGTCGAGATAGATGCGTTCGCGTTGCCCCCGCCCCGCCGGCGGGCGCCATTGGCCGATGTCGCAGGCGGCGACGGCGGGGTCGGCGCCCACCGCCTCGGCGACGGCGAGCACGCCGAGCGCGTTGGCGGCGAAGTGCCGGCCGGCGGTCCGGACCTTGAAGAGGATCGGCGCCCCGGCCCGCGCGGCCCGCACGATGGTGGTGTCCTGGGCGAGCGTCACGTCGGTCAGCCGGTAGTCGTCGCCCGCCTCGGCGCCGAAGCGGATGATGCGCGCGGCATTCGCGGCCCCTTCGGCGAGGATCGGCGTGACGGCGAGGCCCGAGGGGATGACCGCGATCCCGTCCGGCTCCAGCCCCTCGAAGATCGCGGCCTTTTCGCGGGCGATGCCGTCGAGACTGTGGAAGGCCTCGAGATGGGCGGGGGCGATGGTGGTGATCATCGCCACATGCGGGCGCGCGAGCCGCGCGAGGGGGGCGATCTCTCCGGGATGGTTCATGCCGATCTCGACCACGGCGAATTCGGCGTCGGCGGGCAGCCGCGCGAGCGTAATCGGCACACCCCAGTGGTTGTTGAAGCTCGCCTCGGCGGCATGGACCCGGCCCTGCCCGCCAAGGACGGCGCGCAGCATCTCCTTGGTGGAGGTCTTGCCGACCGAGCCCGTCACCGCGATCACCCGGGCCTTTGTGCGCGCCCGCCCGGCGGCGCCAAGCGCGGTCAGCCCGGCAAGGACATCCGGCACGATCAGGAGCGGATCGGCCTCGGAGCAGCCTTCCGGGACGCGCGAGACCATCGCCCCGGCCGCGCCCTTGTCGAATGCGGCGCGGACGAAGTCGTGGCCGTCGCGCGCGTCCTTCAGCGCGACGAAGAGATCGCCGGGCTGGAGGCTGCGGGTGTCGATGGAAATTCCGGTCGCTTCAAAGGCTTGCGTCGCCCGCCCGCCGGTGGCGGCGGCAAGCTCGGCAGAGGTCCAGAGTGCCGCCATCAGATCCGGCCTTCGAGCGCGGCGACGGCGACGCTGGCCTGTTCGGCATCGTCGAAGGGATAGACGTCGGTGCCGACGATCTGGCCCGTCTCGTGGCCCTTGCCGGCGATGAGAAGCGCGTCGCCCGGCTGCAATGCATCGACGCCGCGCAGGATCGCCTCGGCGCGGTCGGCGACCTCACTCGCCTCGGGGCAGCCGGCCATGACCTCGGCGCGGATCGCGGCGGGATCCTCGGAGCGGGGATTGTCGTCGGTGACGATCACCACGTCGGCATGCGCCGCCGCCGCCTCGCCCATCAGCGGCCGCTTCAGCCGGTCGCGGTCGCCGCCGGCGCCGAAGACGCAGACGATGCGGCCCATGACATGGGGGCGCAGCGATTGCAGCGCGGTGGCCAGGGCGCCGGGCTTGTGCGAATAGTCGACGAAGACCGTCGCGCCGTTGTCGCGCTTGGCCGCAAGTTCCATCCGGCCGCGCACCGTCACGAGGTCGGCCAGCGTGTCGATGACCGCCTGCGGCTCCCCGCCCGCCGCCATCACCAGACCGGCGGCGGCAAGGACGTTCTCGGCCTGAAAGCCGCCGATGAGCGCGAGCCGCACGAGGTGCGGTTTCCCGTCATGGGTGAAGCGCAGGTCCTGCCCGGTCGCGTCGAAACGCTGCGAGGTGATGCGCAGATCGGCCACCGGATCGCGCCCGACGGTCAGAAGCGTCTGCCCGCGCGCCCGCGCGATCTCCAGCATCTCGCGGCCCCGCGCCTCGTCGATATTGATCACGGCGGTGCCGTCCTCGGGCAGGACACGGGCGAAGAGCCCGGCCTTGGCGGCGAAATACGCATCGAAATCAGCGTGGTAGTCGAGATGGTCCTGGCTGAAATTGGTGAAGGCCGCCGCCTTCAGCCGCACCCCGTCGAGCCGGCCCTGGTCGAGCCCGTGCGAGGAGGCCTCCATCGCCGCATGGGTGATCCCGGCCTCGGCCATGTCGCGGAGCATGCGGTGCAGCGTGATCGGCTCGGGCGTGGTGTGGGCAAGCGGCGCGGTGAAGTCGCCGAGCACCCCCATCGTGCCGAGATTGGCGGCGCCGAGACCGAGCGCCTGCCAGATCTGGCGGGTAAAGGTCGCGACCGAGGTCTTGCCGGAAGTGCCGGTGACGGCGACCATCACCTCGGGCTGGCGGCCGAACCAGAGCGCGGCGGTATAGGCCAGCGCCTGACGTGGGTCCTCGGCCACGACCAGCGCCGCACCGGAGGCGGCCAATTCGGCCTTGGCGATCTCGGCCCCGGCGCGGTCGGTGAGGATCGCGGCGGCTTCCATGCGGAGCGCGTACTGGATGAACTCCGCGCCGTGGATCTTCGTTCCGGGCAGGGCGGCGAAGAGATGGCCGGGCTTGACCTGCCGGCTGTCGACCGACAGGCCGGTGATCCGCGCCTCGCGCCCGCCCTGCGCCCTCAGGCCCAGTTCGCAAAGCGATTTCGTTGCCTCTGCCATGCGCTGAACCCCCGACACATGTTCACCCTCAATTGCGTACGCGTATTACGTCAGCCTCCGCCACGGGTTCAAGCGCGGGTCTGAGGCCGAGCAAGGGGGCGGCGCGACGGATGATCTCGGCGCCGACCGGAACGGCGGTCCAGCCGGCGGTGCGGCGCGGCTCGGTCCCCGAAGTCTCCACCGGTTCGTCGAGCGAGACGACGAGGACGTATTTCGGGTTCGACATCGGGAAGGCGGCGGCGAAGGTGGCGACCACCTTGTCCTTGTAGTAGCCGCCGCCGCCGGGCTTCGGCTTGTCGGCGGTGCCGGTCTTGCCACCGACCTCGTAGCCCTCGACATCGCCGAAGGTCGCGGTGCCGCGCTGCACCACCTGGCGCAGCATCGAGCGGACGATGGCCGAGGTGCCCCCGGTGATGATGCGGGGGCCGGTCTCGACCTTCGCGCGCTTCAGGATCGTCGGGGCGACCTTGGTGCCGCCATTGACCATCGTCGCATAGGCGGCGGCAAGGTGCAGCGGACTCGCCGCGACGCCGTGGCCGTAGGAGACTGTCAGCGTGGTGATTTCAGGCCATTTCTTCGGGCGGAGCGGCTTGCCCGTCGGCGCCTCGACCAGTTCGATCGGCGTCGCGTCGAACATGCCGAGGCGGCCGAGGAAATCCTGCTGCCGCACGCCGCCGATCTGCTGGGCGATATGCGCGGTGCCGATATTCGACGATTTCACGATCACGTCCGTGACCGAAAGCTGCGACCCGTAATTGTGGAAGTCGCGGATGCGGAACTTGCCCCAGACCATCGGCCCCTTGGTCTCCACCATCGTCTCGGGATTGACGAGGCCGAGGTCGAGCGCCTGGGCGATGGCGAAGATCTTGAAGGTGGAGCCGAGCTCGTAGACGCCCTGCACCGCCCGGTTGAAGAGCGGGCTGTCGGAGGGATCGCCCTTGAGAAGCGGCGTCGGACGGGTGTTGGGATCGAAATCCGGCAGCGAGGCCATCGCCACCACCTCGCCCGTCTGCGCGTCCATGAGGATCGCCGTCGCCCCCTTGGCGTTCATCAGCTTCATGCCGCCGTAAAGCACATCCTCGACCGTCGACTGGATCGTGAGGTCGAGCGACAGTTGCAAGGGCGCGCCGCCATTGGCGGGATCGCGGAGCCAGGTGTCGAAGGTCTTCTCCACCCCGGCGGTGCCGACGACCTCGGCCGAATCGACGCCTTCGCGGCCGAAGCTCGCGCCGCCGAGCACATGCGCGGCGATGGCGCCGTTGGGATAGAGCCGCATCTCGCGCGGTCCGAAGAGAAGCCCCGGATCGCCGATCTCGTGCACGCGCTGCATCTGTTCGGGAGAGATCTTCTTTCTCACCCAGAGAAACTTGCGCGATCCGGTGAAATCCTTCTTCAGCCGTTCCGCGTCGAGGTCGGGAAAGATCTCCGCCAGCTTCGCCGCCGACCCTTCGGGGTCCACCAGCTGCGGCGGCTGGGCATAGAGCGAGTGGGTGACGAGGTTCGTCGCCAGGATCCGCCCCTGCCGGTCGGTGATGTCGGCGCGCTGCGCGACGATGGAGGCGCCGGCGAAGGCGGTCTGCGGTTCCACCGGCTCGGTCGCGGCGAGGACGCCCATCCGCACCGCAACCGTCAGGAATGCCATGGCGAAGGTCACGCCGAGAAGCAGCAGCCGCCCCTCGGCCCGGACCCGGGCCTTGTCGCGCATCGCCTCGTGGCGCAGGCGGATGTTCTCGCGCTCGATCGCGTCGGGGTTCTCGCCCTTGGCGCGGGCGGAGAGGATGCGGGCCAGCGGCCGGAGCGGCGTGCGGGTCATGGATTGCCCTCGTTCAGCGCGACGGTGTCGATGGGTTCGGTGATGGGCGGCAGGGCGACGGCGGGATAGCTCACCTCCGCGACGCCGCCGAACTGGTGCGGCTCGAACGGCAGCAGGCCGAGACGTTCGAAATTGATGTCGGCCAGCTCGCGCAGCCGGTCGGGACGGTTGAGATAGGCCCATTCCGCCTTGAGAACGCTCAGCGATTCCCGCAGCTGGCCGATCTCGCCCTGCAGGGCGCGGACCTCGGCGAGTTCCGCCTGGGTGCGGTAGTTCTCGCGGTAGGCCCAGAAGGCGAGGCCCATGACGCCGAGCGCGGAGAGAAGAAGAAAGAGACTGCGCATCAGGTCCGTCCTTCGAGCGCGGGTTTCGGAAGGCCGAGGGCGGCGCGGTCGGCGCGCCCCGCGGGGGCGTCGGTGCGGATGCCGACGCGGAGCTTGGCCGAGCGGGCGCGCGGATTCTCGGCCAGTTCGGCCTCGTCCGGGCCCACGGCGCGGCGGGTCTTCAGGGTGAAGGCCGGCGTCACCGCCGCGCGCGCGGGGGCGTAGCGGCTGCCCTGCCCCTCGGCCCCGGAGCGCAACTGGAAGAAGCGCTTGACCACGCGGTCCTCGAGCGAATGGAAGGTCACGACGGCAAGCCTGCCGCCGGGCTTCAGCGCCCGCTCGGCGGCCTCGAGCCCCTCGGCGAGCTGGCCGAATTCGTCGTTCACCGCGATGCGGATCGCCTGGAAGCTGCGGGTGGCGGGATGGCTCTGCCCCGGCTTCTGGCGCGGCAGGCAGCGCTCGATCACATGGGCGAGCTGCAAGGTCGTCCCGAACGGCCGGTTCGCGACGATGGCCCGCGCGATGCGGCGCGAGGCGCGTTCCTCGCCGTAGTGATAGAGGATGTCGGCGATCTCGGCCTCGGAGGCCGTGTTCACCAGATCGGCGGCACTCGGGCCCGCGTCGCCCATCCGCATGTCGAGGGGACCGTCCTTCTGGAAGGAAAACCCGCGCTCGGCCTGGTCGATCTGCATCGAGGAGACGCCGAGGTCGAGGACGACGCCGTCCACCGGCGCGCCGGCCAGCGTGTCGAGGTCGGAAAACGTGCCTTCGACCAGCGTCAGCCGGTCGCCGCAGGCGCCGGCCCAGCTTTCGGCCATGCGGAACGTGCTCGGGTCGCGGTCGATGGCGATAACCCTGTCGGCCCCGGCCTCCAGAAGCCCCCGCGTGTAGCCGCCAGCACCGAACGTGCCGTCGACCCAGAGGCCCGAGACGGGCGCGACCGCTTCGAGAAGCGGCCGCAGCAGAACCGGGACATGGGGGGCGGGATCGTCGGTCCGGGCTGCGGCAGCGGCCATCGCTCAACCCCTCGGAAGGGGAGGCAGGAGGCTCCTCGGATCGAAGTCCTCGGGATATTGATCGGCCAGCCGCTGACTGCGGCGCGCGGCCTTCGCCTCGTAGGTTTCGGGGTTCCAGATGCGGAAATAGTCGCCGGCCGAGATGAAGAACGCCTCGCCCTTCAGCCCGATCTTCTCGCGCAGCTTCTGCGGGATCGTCAGCCGGCCGTCATCGTCGATCACGCTTTCGATCGACTGGCCATACATGCGTTCCTCGATCATCAGCCGTTCGGCCGATCCGCGCTGCATCATGGAAATCTGCTCGTCCATCTCGTGGATCGCTTCCATCGAGAAGACCTCGAGCCAGTCCTGGTTCTCGGGTCCGTAGACGATGACGATATTGGGACGCAGGCCTTCTTTCCAGTCGGGGTCGGAGGCCTCGATCACGCGGCGGAACGGCGCGGGGATGGATACGCGACCCTTCGCGTCCACCTTGAACGTATCCGATCCTCTGAACCTGCGTGCCACGAGGCGCGCTCCTTGCCACTGTCCCCTCCCCCCGAACCGATACCGCCCGACCAGACCGCGACGGGGCCCTGAACGGACAACGGCGGATCGGGCTGCTGCCACTGCCCGATCCGCCGCCCTGTCCCATCGCTGGGTCTGTCCGGCTGCGCATGCCACCTGGGGGGATGTCTGCTCGCTCGCGCGCCGGATCTCTCTGGTTCGATGAAAGCGGGGTGCCTGTATGAAACCTGCTTTTCGCCTTTTGGGTCTTGGTGCCCGTTTGTGCCCGTCTTCATCGGTGAGTCAGGGATCGCACGGGAATTTATGGGAATCAACAAAAATCTTGGCTGAAAGCACACGAGAGAAGGTGCAGGAGAGGATCAAGACACAGGATTTTGCGGGATGTTTACGCTGGAAATCGCCACTTCTAGCCATTACTGAATAATTCACCACTATATATAGACAGTTTTAAGCGCGAGAGTGCCGTCCCGTAATTTCCCATATTTTTTCTGAGAACATGCCGGCAGCAACCCGTCCGAGCAGAAATCCGGCGCGAAGCACCAGCAATCACGCCGGAATCACGCAGATTCACGCGCCGGCGATTCGATTGTCCGCGAAGGATTGCGGGGCTTTCCCGTGCAATCCCACCGGATCGCACCCTGTCCCGTGAAATCCCGGACGGTCCCGGGTCAGGCGATGCCGCCGGCCACGAGACGCTCGGCAAGCCGGGCATAGGCACCGGCGATCGGCCCCTCGCCGGCGGCGATGGGTGTGCCGGCATCCCCGGCGAGCCGGACGTCGAGGTCGAGCGGAAGCTCGCCCAGGAACGGAATGCCCTGCCGCTCGGCCTCGACCGCGACGCCGCCATGGCCGAAGATATGCGCCTCGTGTCCGCAATTGGGACAGATATAGGTGGACATGTTCTCGATCAGCCCGAGAACCGGCACCTTCAGCTTGCCGAACATGTCGATGGCGCGGCGGGCATCGAGGAGCGCCACATCCTGCGGGGTCGAGACGATGAGCGCCCCGGTCAGCGGCGCGCGCTGCGCGAGCGAAAGCTGCACGTCGCCGGTGCCGGGCGGCAGGTCGACGATGAGAACGTCGAGCTCGCCCCAGGCGACCTGGCCCAGAAGCTGCTGGATCGCCCCCATCAGCATCGGCCCGCGCCAGACCACCGCCTCGCCCTCCTTGAGAAGAAGCCCGATCGACATCATCGTGACGCCATGCGCCTTCAGCGGGATGATGGTCTTGCCGCCCGGCGCGGAGGGTCGTTCGGTGACGCCCATCATCCGCGGCTGCGAGGGACCGTATATATCGGCGTCGAGAAGTCCGACGCGGCGGCCGGCCCGCGCCAGCGCCACGGCGAGGTTCGACGAGACCGTCGACTTGCCGACCCCGCCCTTGCCCGATCCGATGGCGAGGATGCGCTTCACCCCCGGAACCGGCTGCGGCCCGGCCTGCGGCGTCGGGTGGCCGCCGAGCTTGAGGCTCGGCGCCTTCGGCGCGGGGCCATGCGCGGTCAGGACGGCCGAGACGGTCGTCACTCCCGGCAGCGCCTTCACCGCCGCCTCGGCCGCCGCGCGGACCGGCGCCAGCGTCTGCGCCGCCTCGGGGTCCGGTGCCTCGATCACGAAGCGGACGGCGCCCGCCTCGATTCCCAGCGCACGGACCAGATCGCGCGACACGAGGTCGCCGCCATCGGGCAAGGCGATGCGGCCGAGCGCATCGAGAACGGCGGATCGGGTGGGGGACATGGGAAGGCTCCTGTTTCGGTTCCGCCCAAAGAATGGACGCTTCGCCCGCAAGAGCAACAGCAATGCCGCAGAGCGCGGAAATTTTTGGCAAGTTGCCGTTAAGTAACGTAAAAATTACCCCGGCGGCCATGCGTTTGCTGCATGGCAGCATTGATTTCGCCAGGTATTGTGCAATTGCAGCATTAGGGTCATGTTGGCTCTAACGGCGCCAGACCCGGCGCCAGCGAAACGAGATGAGGCTTCGAGAGATGGCTTATGTAACTGGGATCCGCGGGATCGAGATCGGCCTGGCCGAGCGCGCCGCGGCTTTTGTGAACGGGCTGCGCGACAATCGCCGCCGCTATGGAGTCTACCGTCAGACGGTAAACGAACTGAAGGCGCTGAGCGAGCGCGATCTGGCCGATCTCGGCATCCACCGCTCCTCGATCCGGGCGATCGCGATGGAGGCCGCCTACGGCAAGTGAATTCTCTTCCTGGGACCCACTCCTCCTCCCTCGGGTCCCGGAAATCCGCGGCGGCATCGTCCTCCTCCCTGATGTCGCCGCGACCCAATCGGGCCGGAAAGGCCCTTGACGATACGAAGGACCCGTCTCCTCCTCCCTCGGGTCCGACGTTGTGAAATGCGGCGGTGACGTCCTCCTCCCTGTCACCGCCGCATCTTCACCCTCCATCGGCGGCCCACCTCCTCCCGGGCCGCTGACGTGAAGACCGGCGGTGCCCCCTCCTCCTCCCTGGGGTGCCGCCGATCTTCACCGGACGACCGGGTCCCACCCTCCTCCCTCGGGATCCGTCAAGGCCACTCACGGCGCCTCCGGGCGCCGTTTTCTTTGTCCGAGGGGGATCCCGAGGCAGCCCGGTTCCCGGGCCATTCCCCTTCCCTCGCCTCCGCGCTTGCGCGCTCCGGGCTCGGTGGCGGGCAGCAAGCTGCCCGCCGTTGCCTCCGGCGGGGATATTTGCGCCAAGTGGAAACTGCGTGTCAGAAGGGGATGTCGTCCGCCGTCTCGGCCGCGACGACATAGCTCGCGAGGACGTGCTTGGTGCCGGCCTTGTCGAAGGTCACTTCGAGCTTGTCGCCCTCGATCCCGCCGATCGTGCCGTAGCCGAACTTCTGGTGGAAGACCCGGTCGCCCTCGGTGAAGGCCGAGACGGCGTCGAGGTCGATCACCACGTGGCGCGCCTCGCGCGGCTGGCTTGTCGGGCGGGACGTGGCGCGCTCCTGCATTCGCCTCCAGCCCGGCGAGTTGTAGACATCGGCGCGCGCCGCGCGGTCCTCGATGCCCGAACCGGCCGCGGCCCCGTAGCCGCCGCCATAGAGGCCGGGCGGGGTCAGCACCTCGACATGTTTCGCGGGCAGCTCGTCGATGAAGCGCGACGGCATCTGGCTTTGCCATTGCCCGTAGACCCGGCGGTTGCCGGCAAAGGAGATCGTGCAGAGCGTCTCGGCCCTCGTGATGCCGACGTAAGCGAGGCGGCGTTCCTCCTCGAGGCCCTTCAGCCCGCTTTCGTCCATCGAGCGCTGCGAGGGGAAGAGCCCGTCCTCCCATCCCGGCAGGAAGACAACCGGGAATTCCAGGCCCTTCGCGGCATGGAGCGTCATGACCGAGATCTTTTCCGTCGCGTCCTCGGTGTCGTTGTCCATGATCAGCGCGACATGTTCGAGGAACCCTTGCAGGTTGTCGAACTGCTCGAGCGCCTTCACGAGTTCCTTGAGGTTCTCGAGCCGCCCCGGCGCCTCGGGCGTCTTGTCGTTCTGCCACATCTCGGTGTAGCCGGATTCCTCGAGGATCGCCTCGGCCAGCTCGATATGGCTCTGGCCGTCGCGGAGCGTCCGCTGGTGCCAGCGCGCGACATTCTCGACGAGGTGCAGAAGCTGCCCCGCCGCCCGCCCGCCGATCAGGCCCTCGGCGAGCGCCCTCCGCGCGCCCACGACAAGGCTTGCGCCCGCCGCGCGGGCGCTCCGCTGGATCAGCTGCTGGCCCTTGTCGCCAAGCCCGCGCTTGGGGGTGTTCACCACCCGCTCGAACGCGAGATCGTCCTCGGGCGAGACGGCGAGGCGGAAATAGGCCATCGCGTCGCGGATCTCCAGCCGCTCGTAGAAGCGCGGGCCGCCGATGACGCGGTAGGGCAGGCCGATGGTCAGGAAGCGGTCCTCGAAGGCCCGCATCTGGTGGCTCGCGCGGACGAGGATCGCCTGGTCGTTGAGGCTGACCGGCGCCATGCCCCGGGTGCCCCGCTGCAGCGCCTCGGCCTCCTCGCCGATCCAGCGCGCCTCCTCCTCGCCGTCCCAGTGGCCGATGAGGCGGACCTTCTCGCCGCCCGTCGCCTCGGTCCAGAGTGTCTTGCCCAGGCGTCCGGCATTGGCCGAGATAAGGACCGAGGCGGCAGCGAGGATATGTTCGGTCGAGCGGTAGTTCTGCTCGAGCCGGATCACCGTGGCACCCGGGAAATCCTTCTCGAACCGCAGGATGTTGCCGACTTCGGCCCCGCGCCAGCCGTAGATCGACTGGTCGTCGTCGCCGACGCAGCAGATGTTCTTGTGCCGGGCGGCGAGGAGCCTGAGCCAGAGATACTGCGCGATGTTCGTATCCTGATACTCGTCGACGAGAATGTAGCGGAACCAGCGCTGATATTGTTCGAGAACGTCAGGGTGTTTCTGGAAGATCGTGACGACATGGAGGAGGAGATCGCCGAAATCCGTGGCGTTGAGCGTGAGAAGCCGCTGCTGATAGGCCGCGTAAAGTTCGGTCCCCATGTGGTTGAAGGCACTGGCTTCCGCGCTCGGCACCTGTTCCGGCCCCCAGGCGCGGTTCTTCCAGCCGTCGATGAGGCCGGCCAGTTGCCGCGCCGGCCAGCGTTTCTCGTCGATATTCGCGGCCGCGATCACCTGTTTCAGGAGCCGGATCTGGTCGTCGGTGTCGAGAATGGTGAAGTTGGACTTCAGCCCGACAAGCTCCGCATGCCGGCGCAGGATCTTCACCGAGATCGAGTGGAAGGTGCCCATCCAGGGCAGCCCCTCGACCGCCTGCCCCATCAGTCGCCCCACGCGTTCCTTCATCTCGCGCGCGGCCTTGTTGGTGAAGGTCACGGCCAGGATCTCGTTCGGCCGCGCCGCCCCCCGCGCCAGAAGATGGGCGATCCGCGCCGTCAGCGCCCGCGTCTTGCCGGTGCCGGCGCCGGCGAGCATCAGGACCGGGCCGTCCAGCACCTCCACCGCCTGCCGCTGTGCGGGGTTCAGCCCGTCGAGATAGGGCGCGGGCCGCGCGGCCATGGCGCGGGCGGAGAGAGAGGCGCCGTCGAAGGCGCGGGTGTCGTCATGACTGCTCATGGGCAGCAATCTAGCCGCATCGGCGGATGAATAAAAGACAAGTTCACACTCTGTTCCGAGTGTTTCGCTGGACTTTCGCGCGCCCGCCCGTGAGAAATCCGCCATGGACCTGAACCAACGCTTTCCGGCGATCGCCGACCTCAAGGCCCGCGCCCGCGCGCGCATCCCGCATTTCGTCTGGGAATATCTCGACAGCGCCACCGGGACGGAGGCGACGCTCCGCCGCAACCGCGCCAAGCTCGACGCGGTGCTGCTGCGCCCGTCGATCCTGCATGGCGAGTTCACGCCGGACCTGACGACGGAGCTGTTCGGCCAGCGCTTCCCCCTGCCCTTCGGCGTCTCGCCCGTCGGCATGTCGGGGCTGATCTGGCCCGATGCGGAACGGCTTCTCGCGGTGGCGGCGGGCAAGGCCGGCCTGCCCTATTCGATGTCCACGGTCGCGAGCCAGACGCCGGAATTCGTGGCGCCGGTCCTCGGCGCGCATGGCTGGTTCCAGATGTATCCGCCGCGCGATCCCGAGATTCGAAAGGACATGCTGGAGCGCGCGAAGGATGCGGGATTCTCGGCGCTGATCCTCACCGTCGACGTGCCGGTCGCGAGCCGGCGGGAACGGCAGACCCGCTCGGGCCTGACCCAGCCGCCGAAACTCACGCCGCGGCTTTTCGGGCAGGTGGCGCTGCGGCCGGCCTGGGCGCTTGGCACCCTGAGGATGGGGATGCCGCGGATGCGGCTGATGGACGGCTATGCCGACAACACGGTCAGCCTCTCCTCGACAGCGCATGTCGGATACCTGCTGCGGACCTCGCCCGACTGGGGCTATCTCAAGTCGCTGCGCGACGCCTGGGAGGGGCCGCTGATCGTCAAGGGCGTCCTCAGGCCCGACGACGCGGCGCGGCTGCAGGACGAGGGCGTCGACGCGATCTGGGTGTCGAACCATGCCGGCCGGCAGTTCGACGCGGCCCCGGCGACGATCGAGGCGCTGCCGGCGATCCGCGCGGCGACCACCCTGCCGGTGATCTTCGACAGCGGCATCGAGGGCGGGCTCGATATCCTGCGTGCGCTCGCCCTCGGTGCGGATTTCGTGATGCTGGGGCGCGCCTGGCACTACGCGCTCGGGGCGCTCGGCGCGGCCGGGCCGGCGCATCTGATCGACATGCTGACGAAGGACATGGTGGCGAACATGGGCCAGCTCGGGGCGCGACGCTTGTCGGACCTGCCGGCCTGCCTGCTGCCCGCCGCCTGACCGGCTCCCCGCCGATGCCGTAAGGTGGGTTTCAACCCACCTTGGCCCATCCCTGGCAACAGGTCGTTTTCGCCGGAATTGCTTCGCCCGTACGCCAGATCGCCGGGTGCCGGGGCATATCCAGAACGCAATGTCACCGAATCCTGACAGTCCGGATGTTCTTTGTATTGCGCCGCGCCGCAGCATCCCTATTGTTCGGCTCGCGCGACCGGGGAGGGACCGATGGCCGAGTTCAAGAAGATCCTGATTGCCAACCGGGGCGAGATCGCCATCCGCGTGATGCGCGCCGCGACCGAGCTCGGCAAGCGCACCGTCGCGGTCTATGCCGAGGAGGACAAGCTTTCGCTCCACCGTTTCAAGGCGGACGAGGCTTACCGGATCGGCGAGGGCCTCGGCCCGGTGGCGGCCTATCTCTCGATCCCCGAAATCATCCGGGTGGCCACCGAATGCGGCGCCGACGCGATCCATCCGGGCTACGGGCTTCTGTCCGAGAACCCCGATTTCGTCGAGGCCTGCGCCGCCGCCGGCATCACTTTCATCGGCCCGAAGGCCGAGACGATGCGGGCGCTTGGCGACAAGGCCTCCGCCCGCCGCGTCGCCATCGCCGCCGGCGTCCCGGTGATCCCCGCGACCGAGGTCCTCGGCGACGATTTCGACGCGATCAAGGTGGAAGCCGCCAAGGTCGGCTATCCCCTGATGCTGAAGGCAAGCTGGGGCGGCGGCGGGCGCGGCATGCGGCCGATCACCAGACCCGAGGACCTGGTCGAGAAGGTCCGCGAGGGACGGCGCGAGGCCGAGGCCGCCTTCGGCAACGGCGAGGGCTATCTGGAAAAGATGATCCTGCGCGCCCGGCACGTCGAGGTGCAGATCCTCGGCGACAGCCACGGCAATATCTACCACCTCTACGAGCGCGACTGCACCGTCCAGCGCCGCAACCAGAAGGTGGTGGAACGCGCGCCGGCGCCGTATCTCACCGACGCCCAGCGCGCCGAGGTCTGCGATCTCGGCCGCAGGATCTGCGCCCATGTGGATTACGAATGCGCCGGCACCGTCGAGTTCCTGATGGATATGGACGACGAGAAGTTCTACTTCATCGAGGTCAATCCCCGCGTCCAGGTCGAACATACCGTCACCGAGGAAGTGACCGGCATCGACATCGTCCAGTCCCAGATCAGGATCGCCGAGGGCAAGACCCTGGCCGAGGCGACCGGCGTCGCCCGCCAGCAGGATATCGAGCTGAGGGGGCACGCGCTTCAGTGCCGGATCACGACCGAGGATCCGCAGAACAACTTCATCCCCGATTACGGCCGCATCACTGCCTACCGCTCGGCCACCGGCATGGGCATCCGGCTCGACGGCGGCACGGCGTATGCGGGGGGTGTGATCACCCGCTACTACGATTCGCTCCTCGTGAAGGTCACCGCCTGGGCGCCGACACCGACGCAGGCCATCGCGCGAATGGACCGGGCGCTGCGCGAGTTCCGCATCAGGGGCGTGTCCACCAACATCGCCTTCGTCGAGAACCTCCTGAAACACCCGACCTTCCTCGACAACACCTACACGACGAAGTTCATCGACACGACACCGGGCCTCTTCAACTTCAAGAAGCGTCGCGACCGGGCGACGAAGATCCTGACCTATATCGCCGACATCACCGTGAACGGGCACCCCGAGACCGCCGGCCGGCCGAAACCGCCCGCCGAGGTGCGGAGCCCGAAGCCGCCAAAGCTGCGCGCGGCCCCTTCCCCCGGCACCCGCAACCTTCTGGACGAGAAGGGTCCGCAGGCCGTCGCCGACTGGATGGCCTCGCAAAAGAAGCTCCTGCTGACCGACACGACGATGCGCGACGGGCACCAGTCGCTTCTGGCGACCCGGATGCGGTCGATCGACATGATCGATGTCGCACCCGCCTATGCCGCCAACCTGCCCGGGCTTTTCAGCGTCGAATGCTGGGGGGGCGCCACCTTCGATGTGGCCTACCGCTTCTTGCAGGAATGCCCCTGGCAGCGCCTCCGCGACCTCCGCGCGGCGATGCCGAACGTGATGACGCAGATGCTGCTCCGCGCCTCGAACGGGGTGGGCTACACCAACTATCCCGACAACGTGGTGCAGGAATTCGTGCGGCAGGCGGCGAAGACCGGCATCGACGTCTTCCGTGTCTTCGACAGCCTCAACTGGGTCGAGAACATGCGCGTCGCAATGGACGCGGTGATCGAGCAGGGCAAGGTCTGCGAAGGCGCGATCTGCTATACCGGCGACATCCTCAACCCCGACCGCGCGAAATACGACCTGAAATACTACGTCGCGATGGGCAAGGAGCTGAAGGCCGCCGGCGCCCATGTGCTCGGCCTGAAGGACATGGCGGGGCTTCTCAAACCCGCCTCGGCCCGCGTCCTCTTCAAGGCGCTGAAGGATGAGGTCGGCCTGCCGATCCATTTCCACACCCATGACACCTCCGGCATCGCCGGGGCGACGATCATCGCCGCCGCCGATGCGGGCGTCTCGGCCGTCGATGCCGCGATGGACGCCTTCTCGGGCGGCACGTCGCAGCCCTGCCTCGGCTCCATCGTCGAGGCGCTTGCCCATACCGACCGCGATACCGGGCTGGATATTGCCGCGATCCGCGAGATCTCCAACTACTGGGAAGGCGTGCGCCACCAGTACGCGGCGTTTGAGTCCGGGCTCGAGGCACCGGCCTCCGAGGTCTACCTGCACGAGATGCCGGGTGGCCAGTTCACCAACCTCAAGGCGCAGGCGCGTTCGCTCGGGCTTGAGGAACGCTGGCACGAGGTGGCGCAGGCCTATGCCGACGCCAACCGGATGTTCGGCGACATCGTCAAGGTCACGCCCTCGTCCAAGGTCGTCGGCGACATGGCGCTGATGATGGTCGCGCAGAACCTGACGCGCGCGCAGGTCGAGGACCCGGAGGTCGACGTGGCCTTCCCCGATTCCGTCGCCGACATGCTGCGCGGCAATCTCGGCCAGCCGCCGGGGGGGTTTCCGGACGGCATCGTGAAAAAGGTGCTGAAGGACGAAAGGCCCAATACCGAACGGCCCGGAAAACATCTCAAGCCCGTCGATCTCGACGCCACCCGCGCCGCCGTTTCGAAGGAACTCTTCGGCTTCGCCGTCGATGACGAGGATCTGAACGGCTATCTCATGTATCCCAAGGTCTTCCTCGACTACATGGGCCGCCACCGGGTCTACGGGCCGGTCCGGACCCTGCCCACCCGCACCTTCTTCTACGGCATGGAGCCCGGCGACGAGATCACCGCCGAGATCGACCCCGGCAAGACGCTGGAGATCCGGCTTCAGGCGGTGGGCGAGACCACCGAGGATGGCGAGGTCAAGGTCTTCTTCGAACTGAACGGCCAGCCCCGCGTGATCCGGGTGCCGAACCGGCTGGTGAAGTCGCAGACATCGGCGAAGCCGAAGGCGGCCGACGGCAATCCGAACCATATCGGCGCGCCGATGCCGGGTTCCGTCGCCTCGGTCGCGGTGACGGCGGGCGCGAAGGTGAATGCGGGCGATCTATTGCTCACCATCGAGGCGATGAAGATGGAGACCGGCATTCATGCCGACCGCGCGGCGGTGGTGAAGACCGTCCTCGTCCATCCCGGCAGCCAGATCGAGGCGAAGGACCTGCTGATCGAGCTGGAGTGACCCCCCTCCCCGGCCGCGATTAGCCCGCTGTTAGGAATTCGGGCGCTAGTCTTCGGCCGGGGAACATCAGGGGTGATGCCATGACCGACAGTGCACAGACAGCTTTCGAATCCTTTCTGGTCGAGGATGTGATCCTGACCTTGGGCAACCTGCGGGGCTCGCTCGGCTGGCTCGGCGAGCGGCCGGAGCAGAGCCGCGCCGGGCTCGACCGGCTCGACCGCCAGCTCGGCCTCCTCGAGGACCGCGCCCGCGCCGTCTGCCGCCAGCTCCGCGCCGCGCCGGACGACGGGCGGCCGGAGGCGGCGGGCGACAACCTCTTCGCGGCGATCCTGCCGCCGGCGGACGAGGACGTGGCCGAAGCCGGCCGACCGGGGTCCGAAGCCGACGGGATCTCCATCGAGACCGCCATTCTCGATGCGCTCGGCGACGGCGGGGGCTACGATGACGCCCCGGTCTTCCGCAGCCGGCGCGGCTGAGATGCGGATGCGAAAACGGGGGCGCACGGCCCCCGTTCCGCGTCGCGACGGCAGGATCTCAGGCGGCGCGGACAAGCCCGTCGCTGGTCATCGCCCCCGCCGCGATCAGCGCCAGCATCGCCTGGGCCCGCGCCTCGTCGAGCACCTCGAAGTAGGCAGACCGCGCTTCGGTCGCCTCCGGTCCGTCGGCGGCACAGTGGATCAGCGCGCCGGAATTGACATAGACGACCTCTTCGGCGGCGAAACGCAGGCTCAGCACCTCGGCCGGCCGGACGAGCCCTTGCCGGGTGATGCCGCGATAGCCGACAAGGGCGGAAGCCGGGATCAGCGCGCCGGCGCAGTCGAGCACCTCCTCCGCCACCTGCGAGGTCACCAGAAGATGCTGGCCCGGCAGCAGGCTGAAGTCGCTGCAATTGTCGAGTGCGCCGCCCGGCACATGGATCACCTCGGCCCCGGCAGCGGGCCAGACATGATGGCGCTCGACCCGGGTAACGGGGCAGAAGCCGCCGTCATAGGTGGCGATACAGGCGCCGCGGGCCAGGGTCTCGACCGGGCGCCAGCCCCGCTCCGTCTCGACGAGGCTGCCGGCGAGAAGGCCGGAGGCGCCGAAATCCGGCAGGATATTCAGCCCGTGAAGCGAGAGGGAGATCTTCTCGGCGGCGCGGAAGTCCGTGGCATTCTGCATGAACATGGCTTGGGTCCTTTCGGTTGCTCTGGGGGCCTCTGACGGCCGATCCGGTGCCATTGCGGCGATGAAGCCAGTTCGCACCCAAAATTCGCCCATATTTCGACATAGTTGCGACGAACTTGCGGCACTATTTCGCCCGGATCGTTAATCCCGCCTTCACACCTCGCTTTGAACCGGCTTTCGTGACCCCTTAGGGTTTGAGTAACCAGCTTATCCATTAAGAACATTGGCTTACGGGCAAAAACTCAACCGATGCGCGAATCAACCCGTGCGCGCGACGCCCGGTTCCCCGGGGCGGTTGCCGGGTCCGGACCGCGCCCGTCCGCCAAAGGCGGCGGCGCCCGGCGCGCCCGCGGCGCCCTTGCGGAACTTTCTGTCCGCCCACCGCACTTTTCCTCTTGCGGCCGGACCGGAGAGTTTATAAATCGCTCCCACCCAAGGATGCGGGCGTAGCTCAGGGGTAGAGCATAACCTTGCCAAGGTTAGGGTCGTGAGTTCGAATCTCATCGCCCGCTCCAGTTGTTTCAGTGACTTGCGGGTCACATGACAGGGTAGAAGATCACTTGCCAGCGTCATTCACACCTCGTTCATACGCGGGGATGTGAACGATTCCGGTGTTCGCAATCCGAATCCTCCGTCCTTTCTCGCTCGCACAGTTTGGCAAGGCTCATGGCGCCTGCCGCAGTCCTGCCTCTAGCGTTTCGGGTTTGCGTCGAATCAGGATTCGAACCTTTCCTGTTCGAATTCTGATACTTGATATTTCCACATAGACCCGAAACGCCTTATTCCGCAGCAACGAGGGCGGCGTTGATCTTCGCGCCAGCCTCAGGTGTGAGGGCGGTTCTCCGGCCGCGCGCGGCCCCGCAAACGGCAAGACCCGACGCCAGGCGCTGTGCGAAGACCTCAGAGCATGAAGGCGCTACCCTCGCCAAAGCGATCAGGTTACGGGCCTGACTTGCCCGATCGGCCGCGTTGTGTGCCCCGCGAACTGCCTTTCGTGGCATCAAGGGCATCTTCGAGCGCAGTCAGGCTTCGGCGCAGCGAAGGGTTGTCACCACGGGACAGGATGTGGTTGCCGAGCCGGCGCGCCAGCTCGGTGTGGCCGCTTGCCACCGCACGGTTGAACAGCTCGCGCTGATAGCGCGGAAAATCCTTGCGCGCACGAAGAGCCCTGTAGAATTCCAGCTTCGTCAGAGTGCCCGAGAGCGCGCCGAGAATGATCGACGACAGAACCCCCATCTGCTGGAGCGACGATCCGAGCCGATGGCCGAGGAGTGGGGCGCGGAGGTGGTGGACGTTCTCATGCGTGAATCGGCCTGCATGGGCGGCGTCCAGCGGTTCATAGGGATCGTAGAGAATATACACGCGGCCTGCCGCCTGCGAGACCTCGGACGCATCGCCATAGGGGCCGGTGAAGTCGCGGTCCCAGACGACCTTGTAGCGCGTTTCCCAAGGCACGACGGACTTGTCGACCGTCGATTGCGGACTGATCGCCACGACGTCGCAACCGGGCGCCGCCGGGCTGAACGCACAGGCCGCGTATCCCCCCATCGACGCACCGTAAAAGACAACGTGGTCGAACTGGTCGAAAAACCCGCTGTCGCGCAGGTCGTCGAACTGCGCCGCGACCCAGGGCTCGCGATACCAGGTCCAGCCGCCGGCGAGAACGCCCAGCATCGACCAGTCCTGCGACTCGATGAGGGAATACCCCCACGGCCGCCGGTCATCGCGCTTGTTCATGGCGATATCGAGATTGTCGAAGGTCACGACCAGCGTGCCTTTGCTGCGCGGGATGTAGAGGAAGGAATGCCCCCGAGGCCCGGCTCTGTAGAAACCGTCGCTGCCGGCAAGCTCGGACGCGATCCGGTCCCAGCTCTCATCGGCAACGCCGGGATCCGGCGGCCTCGGCGAGACGACGACGCGGGAGACGTCCGTTCGGTCGTCGACATGTTCGGAAATGATCTGATTGGCGCCAAACGGCTTGAGGAACGGAAAAGCGCCCGAACCCTTGCGGACATCCGTGAACAGGCGGCTGTCAGCGTGCAGGCAACGTTCCAGGAAGGTTTTCAGGCCACGCACGTTGCGCCGATCGCCAAAGCCCTTCAGGTTGCACAGGACATCGACGGGGCGCAGCTCGTTCTTGCTGCGCACGATACCGATGCGGTTCTCGTCGACGCCGTGATCGATCAGGAAGGCGCTGTAGGGTTGGATCCAGGGCTGCTGCCTGGTCTCGAACTCACCGCGCCCATTCACATCAATGAGCTTGATGTCGCAATCGTATTTGTGGTGCAGCGCCAGCACGAAACTGCGCGCTTCTCCGGTCAGGTCGGCCACGGTCGCCACGTTTTCCAGATCGACGTGATCAATGAGCGCACCGTCGAAGGACGCCCTGCCGCGCCCCTTGATCGGGGCGAGCTCGGGTCGAATGCCATGGCTCCGGACGAGCTGGTCGAGGTAGGAGCCGGGCGGAGGCAGCCCGGCATGGTGGGTCCCGATCTGCTTCTTGTTCGAGGCCCACAGGTGCAGCGCCGTCGTCTCGTCGGTAAGAAGCGCCTCTGCAATCGTCGCGTCGCGCAGGAATTTCGTCCGATCGCGAAATGTTACCGGATAGAACGCGTTGAGTGGCTGCACGTGCCCGAGCAGCCCCAGCTCGTGCACGTAGTGCGTGATCATCATCGGCCCCCAGACCCCCCAGGGCTGCTGGCTGACATGGACCGGCTTGCCGGCGTCCCGGGCCTTCCGCAGCCGTTCCTGCCGACCGCGCGGCAGAAACGGGGCGATCGAGAAGCGGTCCGCCGTGAAGTCCAGCATCCGGGCGAGAATGTCGCTCTCGGCCGGCAATCCGAGGACCGCGTTGTTCACCCGGTGCTCACCCGGCAGCTCGAATCCCATGACGTAGTCGTCGTCATAGTCCATCGGGCGATGACAGTAGACATCCGTGTCGATCCAGATCATCCCCGGGCAGCGGTGGATCATGTGCAGCCGGAAAAGGTCGGCAAAGAGCGCGTAGCTGTCCTTCTGTTCGTATTTGATGAAGTCGTCGGTATCGAGGATCTCGCGGCCGTCACGGCGGATCACCCCGGCGGGGACGTTCGGAATGTCCTCGTAGCTGAAGAGCGAGATACGCTGCCCTTTGTCCACGAATGACTTCAGGCACAACTGCTCCATCCAGCTGAGCGGACCACCGATCCACAGGGATCCAACCTCACGGTCTCTTGGCATCTCGGGGCCTACTCGTGTCCTGTCGCCACTGATATAGCGCCGCATCTTGCTGGCCGATACACGTGCCGTGAAGCCTCGAAGGTGAATAACCGCTCACTGTTGCGCGGCGGTCGAGCTGGCAATTTGCCACTACCAGAGATGCGCCCTGCCGCGAGCGCGGCGGCCATCCCCGGTGCGCTCTTGCCGATCCCTTGCCTGCGCGGGGTGTGGCCTTCGCGGGCTGGGCCGAGCGCGCTTCACCAGAGTGCCGCGCTCACCTGCGACGACCGCTTCCCCTGCGCCGGTAGTCCTGTGGTTTCTGCAATTGCGAGGGGGGAAGGGCGATGAGCGGATGTCGGCTCGGACCAGCATGGTCTGCGCCGGCATGAGGCCCCCGGACCCCGGAAGTTCAAGCCGCTGGTCATGCGCGGCGGCTGTCCTTGATCACCGCGATCCGCCCGCCGGCGCAGGTCAGCGTCACGACGGCCGTATCCACATCGCCGGCCGCGCCGATGGCCGGATCGACGATCGAGGCGCCGGCGGCCCTGACCAAGACCGGCGCCGCGCCCATGATGAAGGTCGCCATGTCGAAGTCATGGATCATCATGTCGCGAAAGAGGCCACCCGAGACCTTGATATAGGCCACCGGCGCCGGCGCGGGGTCGAAAGCGGTGATCGACAGCCGTTCGGGCTTGCCGATCTCGCCCTTGTCGGCGGCGGCCTTTAGCGCGGCGACGTTCGGATCGAACCGGCGGTTGAAGCCGATCATCGCCGGCTTGCCGCTACGGGCCACAGCCTTCTGGCAGGCCTCGGCGCGGGCGAGGCTCAGGTCCACCTTTTCGCACAGAACCGCCTTTCCCGCCCCGGTCGCGCGTTCGATCAGGTCGGAATGGGTGCCGGTCGAGGTGGCGATCAGCACCGCGTCGATGGTCGGGTCGTTCAGCACCGCGTCGGTCGGTCGCCACAGCTACGGGGTCGAGGACGAACACCGTGCGGTTGTCGCCCTCGCAGGTGAGGCGCGAGAAGAGGATCGCGCCAACCTGCCCGCCACCGTTCCAGGCGATGAAGACTTGAAGATCCTGCGCGGGCGTCTTCGCCATCAGGCGGCGGGCCAGATCCCCAATCAACGCGCCTTCGTCCGAGCCATCCGGCGCGGTGAGCCTTTTCCGGCGCGGGACGCTTTAGCGAAGCCCCTGCAGAACGCGCCGATCCTCTGGCTCCGCCGAAACTGCGTCATCGTTCTGTTACCGCACCGACAAGAAGGTTTCACGGAACGGCAGACATGACGTCACATGCCGCGCCTAAACGGCCCTGAGCGGATTGGGGGCCGGATGAAAATCGACATCGTGAATGTCAGCAAGCTCTTTGGCGACAAGGCGGCTGTCGACAACGTGAACCTGTCTTTTGACAAGGCGGGCTTCATCGGCATCATCGGCCGGTCGGGGGCGGGCAAGTCGACGCTGCTGCGCATGCTCAACCGGCTCTCGGACGCGACGCGGGGCGAGATCCTCGTCGACGGAACGGATGTGCTGGCTCTGAGAGGGGCCGCCAAGCGAGCCTGGCAGAACCAGTGCGCGATGGTGTTCCAGCAGTTCAACCTCGTGCCGCGCATGGATGTGGCCTCGAACGTCCTGCACGGGCTTCTCGGCCGCCGCTCCACGCTCACGACGCTCTTCAACCTGTGGTCGGCCGAGGACATCACGACGGCGTTCGGAATCCTCGAGCGGCTCGGTGTCGCCGAACAGGCGGCGAAACGGGCCGAGGCGCTCTCGGGCGGCCAGCAGCAGCGGGTCGCCATCGCGCGGGCGCTGATGCAGGACCCAAAGGTTATCCTCGCCGACGAGCCCATCGCCTCGCTCGACCCGATGAACGCGCAGATCGTGATGGACACGCTGAAGCGGATCCAGACCGAGGACGGGCGCATGGTGATCGCCAATCTCCACACGCTCGACACCGCGCGGCGCTACTGCGACCGGGTGATCGGGATGCGCGACGGCCGGGTGGTCTTCGACGGCACGCCCGCGCAACTCACCGCGGGCGTGGCGCGCGACATCTACGGGGCCGATGCGAGCTTTTCCGAAGCCGCGACCTCGACCGCCCTCGAAACCCTCGAACGCGACACCGATTACGCGGTCACCATGCTCGGTGACTGAGTAGCCACGGGCGCCGGTCACCGCGGCCGGGCCCTTTAACGGGAGACGACCATGAAGAACCTGCTTGCCATTCTGGCCGCCACGACGGCCCTCGCCGGCGCTGCCACCGCCGGGGACATCACCGGTTTCAACATCGGCCTCCTCGGCGGCGAGAACGCCCAGGACCGCCTGAACTCGAACGAGTGCCTGCGCACTTATGCCGAGGAAGAGCTCGGCGTGCCGGTGAAGCTCTTCGCGCCCGCCGACTATGACGGCGTGATCCAGGGCCTTCTGGGCGGCACGATCGACATGGCCTGGCTCGGTGCCTCGGGCTATGCCAAGACCTACCTCACCGACCCGGAAGCGGTCGAGCCGGTGCTGGTCAAGGCGAACCTCGACGGGTCCTATACCTACTATTCCATCGGATTCGCCCGCAAGGACAGCGGCATCACCTCGCTCGCCGACGTGAAGGGCAAGTCCTTCGGCTTCGGTGATCCGAACTCGACCTCCGGCTATCTGATCCCGTCGGTGGAAATTCCGAAGATCACCGGACATTCGATGAAATCCGGCGAGTATTTCGGCGAAGTGAAGTTCACCGGCGGCCACGAGCAGACGATTGTCGCGGTCAACAACGGCGACATCAACGCCGGCGTCACCTGGGCCGACGGCCAGGGTAACTGGGAAGACGGCTTCAACTCGGGCGCCCTGCGCAAGGCCGTCGATGCGGGCCTCGTCGACATGAACGACCTCGTGGAGATCTGGCGTTCGAAACCGATCCCCGAAGGCCCCGTGGTGGTGCGCAAGGCGCTGCCGGCGGATGTGAAGGAAAGGATGACCGCGCTCGTTGCCGGTCTGAAGGAAAAGGACCCCGACTGCGCCTATGGCGTCGCCGCGGGCGACACGGCAGGCTTCGTGCCGATCACCCACGCCTACTACGAGACCATCATCGAGGTTCGTCGTCAGAAGATCGAATCCGGTTCCTGAACGGATCACCGGCCGGGGGGGGGCCAGTCCGCCCCCGGCCTTTCCTTGTCCGGACACTCCATGACCCTCGCCACATATCCGAACACCGCCGACTACTTCGCGATGGTGCGCCGCAAGCGCCTTTATGGCGGCGTGCTGATCGCGCTTTTCGTCGTGCTGATGGCCAGCGGCTTCCGCCTCGCCGACGACCGCAATGCGGGCGGGTTCTTCGAAGGTCTGCACCGCGTCTTCGATTTCCCGTCCGAGATCTTCTCGGAAGCCTTGGCGAACTGGCGGAACCTGCCGGGCCTCTTTCTCGAATTCCTGCCCTCGTTGGTCGAGACGCTGAACATCGCGGCTGTCTCTACGCTTTTCGGCGCGCTTCTGGCGATGGTGCTCTCGTTCCTGTCGACGCGCGGGCTGGCGCTCTGGCCGCGCCTCATCCCGGTCTTCCGCCGCAGCATGGACATCATGCGCGCGGTGCCGGAGATCGTGATCGCGCTGGTCCTCATCTTCCTTCTCGGCGGTGGCCCGGTCCCGGCGATGATTGCCATCGCCTTCCACACCACCGGCGCGCTCGGCAAGCTCTTTTCCGAGGCGGCGGAGAACGCCGACGTGAAGCCCGTCGAGGGGCTGTCCTCCACCGGCGCGAACTGGGTCCAGCGGATGTGGCTCGGCGTGCTGCCGCAGGTCGCGCCGAACTGGTCGAGCTACGCGCTTCTTCGGTTCGAGATCAACATCCGCGCCTCGGCGATCCTCGGTTTCGTCGGGTCGGGCGGCATCGGCTATGACCTGAAGACCGCGCTGCAATGGGGCCAGGGCAAGTACGATCAGGTCGTGGCGATCTTCGCGCTCTTGTTCCTCACCATCAGCATCGTCGACCACTTCTCCGACCGCGCGCGGGCCTTTCTGGTCAGGGGAGGGCAGAAGCGA
>WOYI010213789.1_pt1 | contig 35658 bp, 37 predicted proteins | sample 6423411 | NCBI WGS metagenome assembly WOYI01 (sample SAMN13441803, study PRJNA592873) | oil field metagenome | biome: oil field; feature: oil-well bore; material: oil-contaminated soil; isolation source: oil-contaminated soil from oil-well borehole | place: Germany: Wietze | collected 2016-10-18 ...
TAAATGGAACAGCTGATCATCAGCCTCATTTCGGGCGCTGCGGGCGGCAATATTGTCGGTAAGGTCCTGAAGAATCTCGATCTCGGTCCCTTGGGCAACTCGATCGCCGGCATCGTCGGCGGCGGGCTCGGCCAGCAGATCCTCGGAAGCCTCCTCGGCGGCGGCGCGGCCGACGCGGCGGCGGGCCTCGACATCGGCACGATCATCTCCTCGGTCGCATCCGGCGGCGTCGGCGGCGGCGTCGTGATGGCGATCGTCGGGCTCATCAAGAACATGACGGCGAAGTAATCCGGCAGGCGGGGCGGCAGTCGCCGCCGCCCCGCGCCTCCAAGCGGCTTGCACCCGCCCGGCCCCGCCGGCTATTGCAGATCAGGCAGGAAAGGGACGGTCATGACGCTCGACGATCCGAAAACACTCGTCTCCACCGATTGGCTGGAGGCGCATCTGAAGGATCCCGACCTGAGGATCCTCGATGCGTCCTGGTATCTGCCCGACATGGGCCGCGACCCGAAGGCGGACTATGCCGCCGGCCACATCCCCGGCGCCCGCTTCTTCGACATCGACGAGATCAGCGACCAGCGCTCCGACCTGCCGCACATGGCGCCGCCGCCGGAGAAATTCGTGAGCCGGATGCGGGCGATGGGCGTCGGCGACGGCCACCAGGTCGTGGTCTATGACGGCGCCGGGCTCTTCTCGGCCGCACGGGTCTGGTGGACCTTCCGGCTGATGGGCAAGACCGATGTCGCGGTACTCGACGGCGGCTTCGCGAAATGGCGGGCCGAGGGGCGCGCGGTCGAGGACATGCCGCCGGTGCTGCGCGACCGCCACATCACCGTCAGCCGCCAGGCGCATCTCGTCCGCGACGTGACCCAGGTGGCGGCGGCGGCGAAACTCGGCGATCACGAGATCGTCGACGCCCGCGGCCCAGGCCGCTTCAGCGGGGCGGAGCCCGAACCGCGCCCCGGCCTGCGCCAGGGCCACATTCCGAACTCGAAGAACGTCCATTACCGGGCGCTCCTGAACGACGACGGGACGATGAAGGCGCCGGAGGCGCTCCGCGCCGCCTTCGCCGCCGCCGGGGTCGATCTCGGCAAGCCGGTGATCACCACCTGCGGCTCCGGCGTCACGGCGGCGATCCTCAACCTGGCCCTCGAACGGATCGGCAAGCTCGACCATTCGCTCTACGACGGGTCCTGGGCGGAATGGGGCATGTACAACGACCTCAAGGTCGCGAAAGGATAGGGAACGCCCATGTTCGGCAATCTCAAGCCGCAGCCCGCCGACAGGATCCTGCAGTTGATGGGCCAGTTCAAGGCCGATCCGCGCGACGGCAAGATCGACCTCGGCGTTGGCGTCTACAAGGACGCGACCGGCCTCACCCCGGTGATGCGGGCGGTCAGGGCGGCCGAGAAGCAGCTTTGGGACAGCGAGACGACGAAGACCTATACCGGCCTTGCCGGCGACCCCGAGTTCAACGCGGCGCTCGCCGCGCTCGTGCTCGGCGACAGTTTGGCGACCGACCGGCTCGCCTCGGTGGCCACGCCCGGCGGCACCGGCGCGGTGCGCCAGGGGTTTGAGCTGATCCGCATGGCCTCGCCCGAGGCGCGGATCTGGGTTTCCGACCCGACCTGGCCCAATCACCTCTCGATCCTGAAATACCTCGGCGTGCCGATGGAGCCCTACCGCTATTTCGACGGCGATACCCGCTCCGTGGCATTCGACGCGATGATGACCGGCCTCACGGCGGCGAAACCCGGCGACGTGGTCCTCCTGCACGGCTGCTGCCACAACCCGACCGGCGCCAACCTGACGCTGCCGGAATGGGCCGAGGTGGCCGACCTTCTCGAAAAGACCGGCGCGGTGCCGATGGTCGACATCGCCTATCAGGGCTTCGGCGACGGCCTCGATGCCGACGCGGCGGGGGTTCGACTCATCGCCTCCCGCCTGCCCGAAGTGCTGATCGCCGCCTCCTGCTCGAAGAATTTCGGCATCTACCGCGAACGGACCGGGGCGCTGATGGCGCTCTCCGACCCGGCGAAACGCGAGGTGACGCAAGGCACGCTCGCCTTCCTCAACCGGCAGAACTACTCCTTCCCGCCCGATCATGGCGCGCGGCTGGTGACGATGATCCTGAACGATCCCACCTTGCGCGCCGACTGGCAGGCGGAACTCGAAGAGGTGCGGCTCGGCATGCTTGCCTTGCGCGAAATGCTCGCGAGGGAATTGCGGACGCTCTCCGGCTCCGACCGCTTCGGCTTTCTCGCTCAGCATCGGGGGATGTTCTCCCGCCTCGGCGCGAGCCCCGATCAGGTGGAGCGGCTGAAGACCGAGCACGGCATCTACATGGTCGGCGATTCGCGCCTCAACATCGCCGGGCTGAACGCGACGACCGTGCCGGTCCTCGCCCGCGCCATCCTCGCCGTCGGTATCTGACCGGAACCGCAAAGGGGGCTGTCCGCCCCCTCTGCGCCTCACGGCGCATTCACCCCCGAGGATACTTCCGCCAAGTGGAAACACGGGTCGCTTCCACTTGGACCAAGTATCCCCGCCGGAGGCTCTTGAGCCGCGGCACGCGGCTCCCGCCGAGCGGGGGTTCGAAGCCCCCCGAGGCGGTCCCCCTCAAGTGACAGGGCGGGGCAAAAGCCCCGCCCCGCCGGTCTCGTGCGAGCCTCAGGCGTGATAGGCGCTCTCGCCATGCGCGGTGAGATCGAGGCCGCGCCGCTCGTCGTCGCCGCTGACCCGCAGCCCGACGATCTTGTCGACAAGGAAGTAGAGCACCGCCGACGCCACGCCGCACCAGACGATGGTGATCCCCACCGCCTGGGCCTGGATCATCACCTGCCCGGCGATCGAGAAATCCTCGCCGCCGGTGCCGCCGAGTCCCGGCGCGGTGAAGACGCCGGTGCCGAGGGCGCCGACGATGCCGCCGATGCCGTGGATGCCGAAGACGTCGAGGCTGTCGTCATAGCCGAACTTGTTCTTCACCACCGCGATGAAGAAGTAGCAGAACGCCGCCGCGATCGCGCCGAGGACGATGGCGCCGACCGGCCCGACGGTTCCGGCCGCCGGCGTCACTGCGACGAGGCCCGCGACGAGGCCGGACGCCGCGCCGAGCAACGAGGCCTTGCCGCGCAGCACCGCCTCGAGCCCGGCCCAGGCGAGGATCGCCCCGGCCGTCGCGGTGAAGGTGTTCATCATCGCCAGCGTCGCCCCGCCATTCGCCTCGAGGTTCGACCCGGCATTGAAGCCGAACCAGCCGACCCAGAGGATGCCGGCGCCGACCAGCGTCAGCGTCATCGAGTGCGGCGCCATCATGTCCTTGCCGAAGCCGATCCGCGGCCCGATCATCAGGGCCCCGATCAGCGCCGCCACCCCGGCATTGATATGCACGACCGTGCCGCCGGCGAAGTCCAGGGCCCCCATGTTGAAGATCAGACCCGAAGCGTCCCAGACCATGTGGGCGATGGGGAAATAGACCACCGTCACCCAGAGCGCGACGAAGAGCATCACCGCGCCGAACTTCACCCGCTCGGCGAAGGCGCCGACGATCAGCGCCGGCGTGATCGCCGCGAAGGTCATCTGGAAGGCGATGAAGACGTATTCCGGGATCACCACGCCGTCGGTGAAGGTCGCGGCCATGCTGTCGGGCGTGACCCCGGCGAGGAAGGCCTTGCCGAGCCCGCCCCAAAAGGCGCCGGTGCCGCCGCCGAAGGCCATCGAATAGCCGTAGACCACCCAGATCACCATCACGAGGGCCGTGATCATCGTGCACTGCATCAGGACCGAGAGCATGTTCTTGGTGCGCACCAGCCCGCCGTAGAAGAGCGCGAGCCCTGGCAGGATCATGAAGAGCACCAAGAGCGTGGAGACCATCATCCAGGCCACGTCGCCCTTGTCCATCACCGGCCCTGCTTCCGCCACCACCTCGGCCGCCGTTTCCTGCGCCCAGCCCGGCGCCGCCGCGAGGGCCGCGACAAGCCCCGCCGATCCGATCATCTTCCTCATCGTCATCCCCCGATTGAGTGTCCCGTTCACAGCGCGTCCTCCCCGGTCTCTCCGGTGCGGACCCGCAAAACCTGGCCGAGATCGAGCGCGAAGATCTTGCCGTCGCCGATCTTGCCGGTCGTCGCGACCCTCGCGATCGTGTCGATCACGTCGTCGGCGAGCGCATCGCTCACCGCGATCTCGAGCTTGACCTTCGGGACGAAATTGACCTCGTATTCGGCCCCGCGATAGATCTCGGTATGCCCCGACTGGGTGCCGAAGCCCTTGATTTCACTTACCATCATCCCACGAACCCCGATCGCGGTCAGCGCTTCGCGCACCTCGTCGAGCTTGTAGGGCTTGATCGCCGCAATGATGTATTTCATCGTGCCCCCTTCCGGCATGATCGCCGTTGCTGGTCGTCCTGCGAAAGGAGCGCCGGGTCGGCGCAGGACTCAAGTGGACTCCGGTCAATGGCAATGCAGATCGCGGGGGCTATGCATAAAAAATTAGCATACGAGACGCTTTCGATCATTTATTGTGCATTCCGCAATGCAGGAAGTCCGGAACGCAAAGGCCCGGGCGCGAGGCCCGGGCCTTTCCTGACTTTCGGGCGTCTCAGCCCTTGGCGAATTCGGGATAGGCCTCCATCCCCAGTTCCGCCTTGTCGAGGCCCATGATCTCGTGCTCCTCGCTCACCCGGATGCCCATCGTGACCTTGAGCGCCATCCAGACCAAAGCCGAGACGACGAAGACGAAGACCCCGACGATCGCGATGGAGGCGACCTGGCCGAAGATCGTGGCGTCCGGGTTGGTGATCACCACCGCGATCGTGCCCCAGATACCGCAGACGAGATGCACCGGGATAGCGCCGACGACGTCGTCGATCTTCAGCTTGTCGAGGAACGGCACCGCGAGGACGACGAGCACGCCGCCCACCGCGCCGATCAGCGTCGCGGCACCCAGGCCGGGCGTCAGCGGTTCGGCGGTGATGGAGACAAGCCCGGCGAGCGCGCCGTTCAGCACCATGGTGAGGTCGGCCTTGCCGAACATCACCTGCGTGAGGATCAGCGCGGCGATGGCGCCACCCGCCGCGGCGGTGTTGGTGTTGGCGAAGATCCGGCTGATGTCGGCGACGTTGCCGGCGGTGTCCATGTAGAGCTGCGAGCCGCCGTTGAAGCCGAACCAGCCGAGCCAGAGGATGAACGTCCCGAGTGTCGCGAGCGCGAGGTTCGAACCCGGCATCGGATGGACGCGGCCGTCCTTGTACTTGCCGAGACGCGGCCCGAGGATCAACGCGCCGGCAAGGGCCGCCCAGCCCCCGACCGAATGCACGACGGTCGAGCCGGCGAAGTCGAGGAAGCCGAAGTTCGCGTCGAGGAACCCGCCGCCCCATTTCCAGCTTGCCTGGATCGGGTAGATGAGCCCGGTCAGGACCACGGTGAAGATCAGGAACGGCCAGAGCTTGATCCGCTCGGCCAGCGTGCCCGAGACGATGGAGGCGGTCGTCGCGCAGAACATCAACTGGAAGTAGAAGTCCGAGCCGACGGAGGCATAGGTCAGATCGGTTTCGGTATCCGCCAGCCCCACCGGCTCCATCGCCGCCGGCGAGAAGGCGCCGAGCACGTTGGTGATGGTCCAGCCGTCGCCGGGATACATCAGGTTGTAGCCGATCAGGTAATACATGATCGCGGCGATGGCGAAGAGCGTGATGTTTTTCATCAGCTGCATCGTCACGTTCTTCTGACGGACGAGCCCGGCTTCGAGCATCGAGAAGCCCGCGCCCATCCACATCACCAGAAAGCCGGTGACGAGGAACATGAAGGTGGTGAAGATATAGCCGATCTCGCCCGTCGGCGGCGTCAGGTCGGGCTCCGCGTCCTGCCCGAAGGCGGGCAGTGCGATCATCGCGGCGGCGGCGGCAAGCCCCATGAATTTGCTGAGTTTCATTTCCTTATCCCTCTTACCCGTTTGCGGCCCGCTCAAAGCGCGTCCTCGTTGGTTTCCCCGGTGCGGACCCGGAGCGCCTGGCTGAGGTCGAGCACGAAGATCTTGCCGTCGCCGATCTTGTCGGTCTTGGCGACTTTGGCGATGGTCTCGACCACCGACTCGGCCAGTGCCGATCTCACCGCGACCTCGAGCTTCACCTTGGGCACGAAACTCACTTCGTACTCGGCGCCGCGATAGATTTCGGTATGCCCGGACTGGGCACCGAACCCCTTGATTTCACTTACCATCATGCCCTTGACGCCGACCGCGGTCAGTGCTTCGCGCACCTCGTCGAGCTTGAATGGCTTGATCGCCGCTATGATGTACTTCACGTCCCGTTCCTCGCTTGATTGTCCAGACCGGCCAGGCGCGGCCCCGCGAAAAGGGAGGGCGCTGCAGCGCAGCATGACAAGGCGAGGGGAGAGGATTCCGGGGACGCGTCGGTCCTGGACGCACAATTTCTGCACTTATTCGCCGGCCTGCCGGATTTTTTGGCATGATGCGAAGCGAAACGTGATCCGGCGTGGCTCCACATTCCCCGGGCGAGACTGTATTGTCGGAAAAAACGAGCAGGTATCGGAACAGGACGCATGAAGGAATCGGGCGGCAGAAAGACTCCGCTGGTGGCGGAACGGCGTTATTCGGCGACGTCGAAGCCGAAACCTGCGCCCGCGAAAAAGCCCAAGGCGGCAAAGCGGCGCCCGGCGGCGCGCAAGGCACCGTGGCCGGTGCGGCTGTTGACCGGGTTCTTCCGGCTGGTCTGGCGCGCGGTCTGGGGCGTCGGCTGGCGGCTCGGCGCGATGGGGGCCATCGTCCTCGGCCTCGCCACCGTCTATTTCTACGCCCAGTTGCCGCCTCTGGAGGCGCTGATCGACGCGCGCACCAAGGGATCGGTAACGATGCTCGACCGCGACGGCCAGGTCTATGCCTGGCGCGGCGAGACCTTCGGCGGCCAGATCACCGCCGACACCGTCTCGCCCCACCTCAAGAACGCCATCGTCGCGACCGAGGACAAGCGCTTCTACCGCCATCTCGGCATCAGCCCGCGCGGCATCGCCAGCGCGATCCGAATCAACCTCGCGGAAGGGCGCGGACCCTTGGAGGGCAATGGCGGTTCGACCATCACCCAGCAGGTCGCGAAACTCATCTGCCTCGGCGTTCCCTACGATCCGGCGCAGTGGAAGAGCGAGGCGGACTATGAGGCCGACTGCCGCGTCTCGTCGAAATGGCGCAAGCTGAAGGAAGTGCCCTTCTCCTTCGCGATGGAGGCAAAATACGGCAAGGACAACGTCCTGACCCTCTACCTCAACCGCGCCTATCTCGGCGCCGGCGCGCGGGGCTTCGAGGCCGCCGCGCAGCGCTATTTCGGCAAGTCAGCGAACGAGGTGACGCCGGCCGAGGCGGCGATGCTGGCCGGCCTTCTGAAGGCGCCGACGCGCTATGCGCCGACGGCGAACCTCGAACGCGCGCAGGGGCGGGCCGAGGTCGTGCTCGGCCTCATGCACGATCAGGGCTACCTGACCGACGCACAGTTCGCCGACGCCAAGGCGCATCCGGCGCGGCTCTCGCCGGCCGCCGAGGCGCGGGCGGGCGGCTATTTCGCCGACTGGGTGATGGAATCGGGTCCCGCCTTCCTGACCGAGGACACGACCGAGGACGTGATCATCCGCACCACGCTCGATCAGGGCATCCAGAAGAAGGCCGAGGAGGCGCTCGACTACGTCTTAGCGAACAAGGTCAAGGAAGGCTCCAAGGCGCAGGCGGCGATCGTCGTCATGTCGGCCGACGGGGCGGTGCGGGCGATGGTCGGCGGCCGCAAGAGCCAGGTCAACGGTGCCTTCAACCGGGCGACGCAGGCGCTGCGGCAGACCGGATCGACCTTCAAGCCCTTCGTCTATGCCGCGGCACTCGACATGGGCTATACGATGAATTCGGTGGTCGAGGACGCGCCGCTGACGCTCTACGTCAAGGGTTCGGGCGAGTGGTCGCCGAAGAACTACACGCCGGAATTCCGCGGCTTTCTTACCCTCACCGACGCGCTGACCCATTCGATCAACACCGCGACCGTGCGGGTGAGCCAGGCGGTGGGGCTGGAGGCGGTGCGTCAGGTGGCGGCGGATTTCGGGCTGCAGTCGGAACTGGCGCAGGGTCCGGCGATCGCGCTCGGTGCGTCCGGTGCGACGCTTCTCGACATGACCGGGGCCTATGCCGGCATCCTCAACGGCGGCTCCTCGGTCCATCCCTACGGGCTGGTCGAATTGCGCATCCAGGGCGACGATGCCGCCCTCATGGGGCAGGAAGGGGGGATGGGAGAGCGCGTGATCTCGCAGGATGCGGCGCGGCAGCTCACCTACATGATGACCCAGGTGGTCGAACGCGGCACCGGCCAGAGGGCCCGGCTCGAGGGGCGCCAGGTGGCGGGCAAGACCGGCACGACCTCGGACTACCGGGACGCCTGGTTCATCGGCTTCACCGCCGATTACGTGACCGGGGTCTGGATGGGCAACGACGACAACAAGCCCCTGACCGGCGTCACCGGCGGTGGCTTGCCGGCGGAGATCTGGCACGAGGTCATGGCGCGGGTCGAGGCCGGCCTGCCGCCGACGCCGCTGCCGATGATCCGGCCGGAGGACGTCCCCGCCCCGGCCTGGCCCGGCCAGACCTACGAGGCCGGCGGGCAGGGCTTCCCGAACGCCCAGGCACCGGCGCCCGCCCCCGCGCCGACCTCGAACGATCAGACGATTCTCGATATCCTCGGGGCGATCCTCGGCCGCCGCGACTGAGCGGCCGGGGGATGAGTGCCGAAGTCGCGGATCAGCCGGCGCTTTTCAGGTCCGCCGTAAGCGCGGCAATATCGCCGTGCCGCCGGTCCAGCATAGCGCCGATCTCGGTGCGTTCGGCGGCGAGCATGTTCACGCCTTCGATGATGATGTTGAAGAAGAGATCGCGGCCGGACTTGTTGAAGACATGCCAGCGCACCTCGAAGGGCGCCTGGCCCTTGAGATGGGCGACCGAGATCACCTCGTAGAAGCTCTTCAGCGGCCGCGCATCGGTCACGACGATCTTGCCGCCGATGAATTCGCGGAAGCGGCGGCCGTACTTGCGCGAGATATAGCCCTGGAACGCCTTCACATAGGCGTTCATGACCGAGGCGGGCGCCCCCCGCCCGGCCGGCCCGAGCGCGCTTTGCGCGATATAGCGGACATCGGAATAGCGCACGAAGATCGCCTCGAAGGATTTGAACATCGCGGCCTCGGACGTGCCGGAATTGATCACGCTGTTGACCTCGCCGATCGCGCGGTCGATGAGCGCGCGCGCCTCGGCGACGTTCAGCGCCATCGCGGCACCCGGCAGGGCCGCGAATGCGAGACCCGCGGGAAGCGCGGCAATGACGTGGCGGCGGGAGAGCTTACTGTCCATAGGGATCCTCGTACGGGTCGAATACCTCGGCCTCGATGCCGAGTTCGTAGTGGCGGTTCTGCAGATAGAGAAGTCTCATCTGCGCGTAGCTGTCCGCGCTTTCATATAGGATCGCGTCGATCGTATCGCCATAGCGCTGGCGGTCCGCCGCCTTGCCGCCGAGCTTCGCGGCCGCGACGTAGTATTCTTCCGGCTCCGCGAAGGCGCCGTGAAGCGGGTTGATGACGAAGTCGACGACCTTGCCGAAAAGATCGCGCTCCGTCGTCGGCCCGGCGAGGGGCACGACGAGGAAGGCGCCCTCGGGCGCGCCCCAGACATGCAGCGTCTCGCCGAAATCGGTGTCGTCCTCGTAAAGCCCGATCGCGGTCGCCGGATCGAAGATGCCGCCGATGCCGACGGTCGTGTTGACGACGAAGCGGGCGGTATTCTGGATCGCCGGTCCGGGCCGGGCTTGCAGGAGGCTGTTCACCACCGCCGACGGCATCGCGAGGTTGTCCGAGAAGTTCGACAGCCCCTCGGCCACCGGCTGCGGCAGGAGCGGCTTCCGGTCCGGCTTGCCGCCGCCGAGCATCCGGTCGATCGCCACGTTCTCGGCATGGACGGCGCGGTTGCGTTCCTCGAAGGGATCGTTGAATTCGGCCCCCGGTTCGGGCCGCGAACAGGCGCCGACCGCCAGAATCGTCAGAAGCAGGGCCTGAACGGCACGCGGACGAAATGAACTCGCCAATGGATTTCTAATCATTTTGTTCATATCGTCCCGCAAATCGACCGGCAGGGGCGCCAATGTCGCATCAAAGGCTTAAAAGCCAAGCGCGACAGACGCAAGTCACAGACAGGACAGCGGTCACGATCGGCGGAAAACAAGCCGGGGCAGGAGAAGAGACGATGACGAGAGACGAAGCTGGCCGGGGGCGGGAGGAGCTTCGCGCGGCGCGCGCCGCCGGGCGCGGTCTCCTTTGGGCCGTGGCGCTCTTTTCCGCCTTCGTGAACCTTTTGATGCTGGTCGGGCCGGTCTTCATGCTGCAGGTCTACGACCGCGTTCTCGGCAGCCGCTCGGAAGAGACGCTGCTGGCGCTCTTCGTGCTCGTCGCCTTCCTCTTCGCGATGATGGGGCTTCTCGACCTCGCGCGGGGCCGGGTGATGGCGCGGCTGGCGGCGGGGTTCCAGTCGCGGCTCGACCGGCGGGTCTTCACCGCCGCCCTTGCGAGGAGCGCGCTGGTGCCGGGCGATCCGGCGGCGGCGGCGGGCCTGCGCGATCTCGAGGCGATTCGCCAGCTTCTTGCCTCGCCGGTGTTCCTCGCCCTCTTCGACATGCCCTGGGCGCCCTTCTTCCTCGCCGCCGTCTTCATCTTCCATCCCTGGCTCGGCTGGCTCGCCCTTGCCGGCGGCGCGGTTCTCGTCGCGGTGACAGCGCTCAACCAGACCAATACCCGCCGCGCGGTCCTCGCCGCCCATGCCGCGAACCAGCGGGCGGAGCGGCTGTCGGACCAGTTGCGCGACGAGGCGGACCTCGTGCAAAGCATGGGGATGCGCGGCGCCAGCTTCGCCCGCTGGGCGAGGGCGCGGGGCGAGGCGCTGACCGAATCGATCTCGGCCACCGACCGCTCGGGCATCTATTCGGTCTTTTCCAAGACCTTCCGGCTCTTCCTGCAATCGGCGATGCTGGCCCTGGGCGCGCTTCTGGTTCTGAAGGGCGAACTGACCCCCGGCGCTATGATCGCCGCGTCGATCCTGATGGGCCGGGCGCTCGCCCCGGTAGAACAGGCGATCGGCGGCTGGGCGGCCGTTCAGCGCGCGCAGGAAGGCTGGCAGCGGCTCGCCGTGCTTCTCGGCACCGTGCGCGCCGAGGGTCCGCGCACCGCCCTGCCGAAGCCCCGCGCGCATCTGGAGGCCAACCAGTTGACCGTGGTGCCGCCGGGGCAGAACCATGCCGCCTTGCGGATGGTGTCGTTCAAGCTCGAGCCCGGCCAGGCGCTCGGCGTCATCGGCCCGTCAGGGGCGGGCAAGTCGACCCTCGCCCATGCGCTGACCGGGGTCTGGCGCCCGGCCGGCGGCTGGGTCAGGCTCGACGGGGCGACGCTCGACCAGTACGACCCCGACATGCTCGGCGCCCATATCGGCTACCTGCCGCAGCGGGTGACGCTTTTCGACGGCACCATCGCCGAGAACATCGCCCGGCTGGCGCCGATGCCCGACGACGCCGCCATCGTCGCGGCTGCGCAGAAGGCCGCCGCGCACCAGATGATCCTCGACCTGCCCGAGGGCTACAACACCCGGGTCAGCCAGACCGGCGGGCGCTTGTCGGGCGGCCAGATCCAGCGCATCGGCCTGGCGCGTGCACTCTATGGCGATCCGGTGATCCTCGTCCTCGACGAGCCCAATTCCAACCTCGACAACGACGGCTCGATGGCGCTGAACGCCGCGATCAGGGCGGTGAAGTCGCAGGGCGGCTCGGTCCTCATCATGGCGCACCGACCGGCGGCGATCCAGGAATGCGACCTCCTGATGGTGCTCGACGGCGGCATCCGCCGCGCCTGCGGGCCGCGTGACGAAGTTCTGAAAAGCATGGTCCGCAACGCGAGCGAGATCGCCCGCGCGCCCGGCCCCGGAGGTGTCACGTGACCGAACCCGCAAGGATCCCCTCCGCCCGCGCGCCGCTGCTGCTCGGCGGGATCGCGCTGGCGCTTCTCGTCGGCGGGTTCGGCCTCTGGTCGGTCACGACCGAGATCGCGGGCGCCGTCGTCGCCGGTGGCCAGGTCGAGGTCGAGCAGAACCGCCAGGTCGTGCAGCATCCCGACGGCGGCGTCGTCGCCGAGATCCTCGTCAAGGACGGCGACCTCGTCGCCGCCGGGGCGCCGCTGATCCAGCTCGACGGGACGCTTCTGCAATCGGAACTGACCATCGTCGAAGGCCAGTTCTTCGAGATCCTCGCCCGCCGCGGCCGGCTCGAGGCCGAGCGCGACGATGCCGACGCAATCGCCTTCCCCGCCGAACTCATCGAGTTCGCCAGGACCCGACCCGGGATCGCGACGCTGATGAACGGGCAGGAGCGGCTCTTCGTCGCCCGGGCCGAGACCGAGGCGAACGAGATCGACCAGCTTCAGCGCCGGCGCGGCCAGATTGCCAGCCAGATCGAGGGGATCGTCGCCCAGCGCGCCTCGACCGACAGCCAGTTGCGCTTCATCGGCGAGGAGCTGACCGACCTCAATTCGCTTCTCGACCGGGGGCTCACGCAGGCCGGCCGGGTGCTCGCGCTCGAACGCGAGAAGGCGCGCCTCGAAGGCGCGGCGGGTGAGCTTGACGCCACCCGCGCCGAGGCCGAGGGCCGGGTGACGGAGATCGACATCGAGATCCTCAAGCGCGGCAGCACGAGGCGCGAGGACGCCAACACCCAGCTTCGCGATCTCGGCTACCGCGAACTGGAACTCGCCGAACGGCGCCGGGCACTGATCGAGCAGATCGACCGGCTCGACATCCGCGCGCCCGTGGCGGGCATCGTCCATGCCCTGCAAGTGACGACGCCGCGCTCGGTCATCCGCGCCGCGGAGCCCGTCCTCTACCTCGTGCCGCAGGACCGCCCGCTGGTCATCGCCGCCCGCGTGGCGCCGATCCATGTCGACGAGATCCGGATCGGTCAGAAAGTCACCCTCCGCTTCGCCGCCTTCGACAGCCGCACCACGCCCGAGCTGTTCGGCCAGGTTGCCCGCATTTCGGCCGACGCGCTGGTCGACGAGGCAAGCAAGCAATCCTATTATCGCGCCGAAGTGGTGCTCGATGCTGGCGAACTGGCCAAGCTCGAGGGCCATGCCATTATTCCCGGCATGCCGGTCGAAGTCTTCATCCGTACCGGCGAGCGCACCCCGCTCGCCTATCTGATCAAGCCCTTTGCCGAGTATTTCAACCGTGCCTTCCGGGAAAGCTGACAGCATCGTGATGATCCGGCTGCCACGGCCGGCGGAACTGGCGGACCTTTCGTTGCCTTGTCTGCGCGCGAAGGCGGTCTGGGGCTGCACGGCGGAATTCATCGCCGCTTGCCGGGCGGAGCTGACCCTCGACCCGGCCGACCTCGACACGACCCGCGTGGCCGAGTGGCGCGGCCCCTAAGTGGGCGTCGTTCAGGTGACGGCGGATGGCGCGACCGCCTCGCTCCGGAAGATCTTCTCGAACCGCACGAGATCGCCACCGGCGTTGGCAGGGTCCTGTTCGCCGAGGCGTTGAAGGCGCCGCGCGCCGCGGGGGCCACCGAACTCGTCGTCGCCGCAGATCCGGGGGCCGCGGGCTTTTTCGCCCGCATGGGCGCGCGGCCCGCGGGCGAGGCGCCGTCGGGCTGCATACCCGGCCTCATCCTTCCACGCTTCGCGATGCGCCTTTGACGGCGCGGGCCGGGCCCCTTTCCCCATCGGGCCACGCGGCCGGAGCGTTTCGGCCTTGCTTGGAAACGGAGTTCGAATTTTTCTTGTTCGAATTCCGATATTTGCAATTTCAACATGACCCCGAAACGCTTTAACCTCCGCCCCGAACCGGATTCGCGAGGAGACAGGACCATGGCCGGAAAGATCGACGCACGCCTGACCGAGCTCGGCATCGCCCTGCCCGACGCCCCCGCTCCGGCGGCGAACTACGTGCCCTTCGTGCAGGCGGGTGACCTCGTCTTCGTCTCGGGCCAGATCTCGCAAAGTACGGCGGGCCTCATCAAGGGCAGGCTCGGCGACACGATGGACGTGGCCGAGGGCGCGGAAGCCGCCCGGCGCTGCGGCATGAGCCTTCTGGCCCAGGCCCGCGCGGCGCTCGGCGGCGATCTCGACCGGATCGTGCGGGTGGTGAAACTGACCGGCTTCGTCAACTCGACCGCCGATTTCACCGACCAGCCGAAGGTGATCAACGGCTGCTCCGACCTCATGGTCGCGGTTCTCGGCGAGGCCGGCCGCCACGCCCGCGCCGCCGTCTCGGCCCCCGCCCTGCCCCTCGGCGTCGCGGTGGAGATCGAGGCGATCTTCCAGGTGAAGTGATGGCACTGGCGCCGGTCCCGCTGCCGGAGGCGTTCCTGACCACGCCCATCGCCCACCGCGCCTATCACGACCGCGCGGCCGGACGGCCGGAAAACTCGCCGGCCGCCTTCCGCGCGGCGATCGAGGCAGGATATGCGATCGAGACCGACATCCAGCCCTCCGCCGACGGCGTGCCGATGGTCTTTCACGACTACGACCTGAAGCGCCTGACCGGCATTGCCGGCCGCATCCGGGGCCGGACGGCGGCCGAACTCGGGCGGATCCGGCTTCTCGATGCCGAGGACGGCATCCCGACGCTGGCCGGGATCCTCGCCCTCGTCGCCGGCCGGGCGCCGCTGCTGATCGAGATCAAGGACCAGGACGGCAGGATGGGGCCCGAGGTCGGCCCGCTGGAGCGCGCCGTGGCGGCACTTCTCGACGGCTATGGCGGCCCCGTGGCCCTCATGTCCTTCAACCCGCATTCGGTCGCGGCCCTCGCCGAGGCGGCGCCCGACCGGCCGCGCGGGCTGACCACCTCGGCCTATACCGCCGAGGACTGGCCGCTCCTGCCCGCCGATGTCCGCGACCGGCTGCGCGACATACCCGACTACGACCGGGTGGGCGCGAGCTTCATCTCGCACGAGGTCGCCGACCTCGACCGCCCGCGCGTGGCCGCGCTGAAGGCGAAGGGCGCGGCGGTGCTCACCTGGACGATCAGGTCGCCCGAAGCCGAGGCGGAGGCCCGCCGCATCGCCCGGAACGTCACCTTCGAGCGTTACGCCGCGCGGCTGACGGCTTGACGCGCCCCACCCGCCGTCCCCACTTCAAGGGTATGGATCAGACGCGATATGGATGACATTGCCCTCGACGTCAGCGTCCTGTCCGGCCTCGGCGACATCGCCGCGGCCGAGTGGGATGCCTGCGCCTGCCCCGAGGCCGGCGCGGGGCGCCCGCGCGATCCCTTCACCACGCACCGCTTTCTCCTCGCGCTCGAACGCTCGGGCTCGGTCGGCGAGGGCACCGGCTGGCAGCCGCGTCCCCTGATCGCGCGGGCGGCGGGCGAGATCGTCGCCGCGCTGCCGCTCTACGTCAAATCCCACAGCCAGGGCGAATACATCTTCGACCACGGCTGGGCCGACGCCTTTGAGCGCGCGGGCGGGCGCTACTACCCGAAACTCCAGGCCACCGTGCCCTTCACCCCCGCCACCGGCCGCCGCTTCCTGACGAAGCCGGGATGGGAGGCGACGGGCCGTGCCGCGCTCACGCAAGCCGTGGTGCAGATCGCGGCCGACAATGGCCTTTCCTCCGCCCACATCACCTTCTGCACCGCCGAGGAGGCCGAGGCGGGCGCCGCGATGGGCCTCCTTCACCGGATCACCCAGCAGTTCCACTGGGAAAACCGCGGCTACGCGGATTTCGACGGCTTCCTCGCCGACCTCGCCTCGCGCAAGCGCAAGGCGATCCGCAAGGAACGGGCGGGGGCGGCGGATTTCGGCGGCACGATCCGGCACTTCACCGGCGCCGCGATCGAACCGGCGCACTGGGACGCCTTCTGGGCGTTCTACCAGGACACCGGCAGCCGCAAATGGGGCCGCCCCTACCTGACCCGCGCCTTCTTCGACGAGGTGCAGGCGACGATGCGCGACGACGTCCTCCTCATCCTCGCCGAACGCGGCGGCCGGCCGGTCGCGGGCGCGCTCAACTTCATCGGCCGCGACACGCTCTACGGCCGCTACTGGGGCGCCGTCGAGGACCACCCCTTCCTGCATTTCGAATGCTGCTACTACCAGGCCATCGACTACGCCATCGCCCACGGCCTCGCCCGGGTCGAAGCCGGCGCCCAGGGCGACCACAAGCTCGCCCGCGGCTACCTTCCGGTCGAGACCCATTCGCTGCACTGGATCGCCGACCCCTCCTTCCGGACCGCCGTCGCCCGCTATCTCGACGCCGAAGCCCGCGCCGTCGGCGAGGAAATCGAGGTCCTCACCGATTACGGCCCGTTCCGGAAATCCCCTCCGGCCTCCTGAGCCACCGCCCTTCATCTTGCCGAAAATATCCCCGCCGGAGGCATTGAAGTTCCTCGCCTCCGGCAGGAATATTCCCCCCGGCCCAAAGAACGGAGACCGCGCCATGTCCGATACGCTCACGCTCTACTCGAATCCGATGTCGCGCGGGCGCATCGCCCGCTGGATGCTCGAAGAGGTCGGCCAGCCCTACGAGGTGCGCTATCTCGACTACGGACCGGCGATGAAGGCGCCTGACTACCTGAAGATCAACCCGATGGGCAAGGTGCCGGCGCTGGTGCACGGGAACCGGATCGTCACCGAATATGCCGCGATCTGCGCCTATCTCGCCGATGCCTTCCCCGAGGCGGGACTCGCGCCCGAGGAACGCTCCTCCTACTACCGCTGGCTCTTCTTCGGTGCCGGGCCGCTGGAGGCGAGCGTCATCGTCAAGGCGCTCGGCGTCGAGGTTCCCGCCGACAAGCGCGGCATGGTGGGCTTCGGCTCGCTCTCGACGACGCTCGACGCGCTGGAGGCCGCGCTCACCGACCGGCCCTATCTGGCCGGCGACCGGTTTTCGGCCGCCGATGTCGCGACGGGTTCGCAGATCGGCTGGGGCCTGCGCTTCGGCACGATCGAGCCGCGCCCGGTCCTGCACGCCTACTGGGACCGCTTGAGTGCCCGGCCCGCGCTGCAACGCGCCAACGATGCCGACAACGCGGCGATGCCGCCGAAGGAGGGGTGATGGCCGTTCTTCTGACCGAGGCCGAGCGTGCCGCCGACCTGCCCGCGCTTGGCGAGACCGGCTGGGCCGCGGTCGAAGGCCGCGACGCGATCCGCAAGATCTGGACGTTCCGCAGCTTTTCCGAGGCCTGGGGCTTCATGTCCCGCGCCGCGCTGCAGGCCGAAAAGCTCAACCACCACCCGGAATGGCGCAATGTCTACAACGTCGTCGACGTGACGCTGACGACGCATGATTGCGACGGGCTCACGGCGCTCGACCTCGCCCTCGCCCGGCGGATGGACAAGATCTCCGGCGACGCCGAAGTCGCGCGCGATCACGGCGAACCCGTCGCCTGCCTCTGCCAGATCCACGCCCGCCGCTGACGCGCTCAGAGCCGCTCCAGCAGCGCCTCGCCGGTGGAGATGTTGCACTCGCCCGGCTTGTCGATGCTCGCCACCGTGATGACGCCGTCGTCGAGGACCAGCGCATAGCGGTTCGACCGGCCGATCAGCCCAAGCTGCGGCGCGGTGAACTCCATGCCGAGCGCCCTGGTGAAGCTGCCGTCGGCGTCGCCGAGGAAGGTGATCCCGGCCGCCGTGCCGCCGGTCGCCTCGCCCCAGGCCTTCAGCACGAAGGGATCGTTGACGGCGATGCAGAGGATCTCCGCGACACCCTTCTTCCTGAAATCCTCCGCGGTGCGGATGAAGCTCGGCACATGGACGGTCGAACAGGGGCCGGTGAAGGCGCCCGGCAGGCCGAAGACCACGACCTTCCGGCCCTTCAGCCGATCCGACAGCCGCACCGTTTCGGGGCCATTGGCCCCCATCGTGACGAAGCTCGCCTCCGGCAGCTTGCCGCCTTTCGAAAGTTTCATTTCCCGGTCCTCTCGCGTTGCGTTTTCCCGACCCCACGATATAGGGTCCGCCCGGGCGACGGCCAGAGGAAGAATGCGGATGAAGGGGATCGTGATCGTCGGCGCGGGGCAGGCAGGGGCGTCGCTGGCCGCGAAGCTCAGGGCGCTCGGCCATGCCGGCCCGATCAGCATGATCGGCGAGGAGCCGGTGCCGCCCTATCAGCGCCCGCCGCTCTCCAAGGCCTATCTCCTCGGCGAGATGGAGCTTGAACGCCTCTACCTTCGCGCGCCGTCGTTCTGGGCGGAACAGTCCGTCACGCTCCGCCTCGGCGAGAGGGTGGAGGCGATCGACACCGCCGCCCGGACAGTCCGGTTCGACGGCGGCGAGGTCCTCGGCTACGACGACCTCGCGCTCACCACCGGATCGCGGCCGCGCCGGCTGCCGGCGGCGATCGGCGGCGATCTCGGCCGGGTCTTCACCGTGCGCACACTGGCCGATGTCGACCGCATGGCGCCGGACTTCCGCGCGGGCGCCCGCGCACTCATCGTCGGCGGCGGCTATATCGGGCTCGAAGCCGCGGCGGTGGCGGCGAAGCTCGGGCTCGCGGTCACGCTGATCGAGGCCGCCCCGCGCATTCTCCAGCGCGTCGCCGCGCCCGAGACCTCGGACTATTTCCGCAAGCTCCATGCCGCGCATGGCGTGACGATCCGCGAAGGCACCGGCCTCGAAAGGCTTGTCGGCGACGGCAATGTCAGCGCCGCCATCCTTGCCGACGGGACGGAACTCGCCGTCGACCTCGTCATCGTCGGCATCGGCATCGAGCCGAATACCGAGCTTGCCGAGGCCGCCGGGATCGCGATCGAGAACGGCATCCGCACGGATGCCTTCGGCCGCACATCCGCGCCCCATGTCTGGGCGGCGGGCGATTGCGCCTCGTTTCCGCATGGTGACTGCCGGATCCGGCTCGAAAGCGTCGGCAACGCCATCGACCAGGCCGAGACGGTGGCGGCGAACATTCTCGGGGCCGAAGCGGCCTACGTCGCAAAACCGTGGTTCTGGTCCGACCAGTACGACGTGAAGCTCCAGATCGCCGGGCTGAACGCGGGCTACGACCGGATCGTCACCCGGCAGGGCGAGGGCGAGGCGGTCAGCTTCTGGTATTACCGGGGCGACAGGCTCCTCGCGCTCGACGCGATGAACGACGCGCGCGCCTACATGATCGGCAAGCGGCTGATCGAGGCGGGGAAATCGCCCGACCCGGCGGCGATCGCCGACGCCACGGCCGATCTGAAGCCGCTCCTTCGGCCATGAGGATCATCGGCGGCGCCCGGCGCGGGCTGAAACTCGCCGAGGTCGGCGCGGGCGATCAGGCGGCGCATCTTCGCCCCACTTCCGACCGGGTGCGGGAGGCGATCTTCAACCTCCTGATGAACGGCCCCTACGGCAATCCGGTCGAGGGCGCCCGCGTCCTCGACCTCTTCGCGGGCACCGGCGCGCTCGGCCTCGAAGCCTTGAGCCGCGGCGCGGCGCGGGTGGCCTTCGTCGATGACGGCCTGGCGGCACGAGCGCTGCTCCGCCAGAACATAGAGAAGATGCAGGCGATGGGCGCGACCGATGTCTGGCGCCGCGACGCGACGCGGATGGGGCTGAACCGGGGCCCCGGCTACGACCTCGTCTTCCTCGATCCGCCCTATGGCAAGCGCCTCGGCGAAGCCGCGCTCGCCGCGCTCGCGGACGGCGGCTGGCTCGCCCCCGGCGCCCTGATCGTGTGGGAAGAGAACACCGCCCCCGAACCGCCCGAAGGGTTTGCCCCGCTCGACCAGCGCCGCTACGGCGACACCATCGTCACCCTTCTGAAAGCCGCCGCATGAAACCTTCCGCCGTCCTTTTCGATTGCGACGGGGTGCTCGTCGACAGCGAGCCGATCACCGACCGGGTCCTCGCCGCGAATCTCGCCCGCCACGGCCTCGCCCTGCCGGAACACGAGATCGGCGCGATGTTCCTCGGCGGCACCATCGCCGGCCTTGGCGAGGAAGCCCGGCGCATGGGCGCCACCCTGCCCGCGACCTGGGTCGACGACGTTTATGCCGAGATCTTCGCCGTCCTTGCCCGGGGCACGCCGCTCGTCCCCGGCATCCCCGCCCTTCTCGACAGGCTCGACGCGGCCCGCATCCCCTATGCCGTCGGATCCAACGGGCCACATGCAAAGATGGATGTGACGCTCGGTCAGCACCCCGAAATCCGCGCGCGTCTCGCCGGCCGGATCTTCTCGCGCCACGATGTGGCCCGGCCGAAACCCGCGCCCGACCTCTACCTCCACGCCGCGAGCGCCCTCGGAGCCGCACCCGAAACCTGCGCCGTCGTGGAAGACAGCCCGACCGGCGCCCGCGCCGCACTGGCCGCCGGCATGACCTGCTTCGGCTACGCCCCCGGCGGCGACGGCGCCCGCCTCGCGTCCGTCGGCGCCCGGCCCTTCCGCCACATGGACGAGCTTCCGGCCCTTCTCGGCCTCTGACCTCTTCTGTTCCAAAATACCTTGGAGAGGGTCGGATCGCGCAGGCGATCCGATCACTTCGTCGGGAAGAACCGCCCCGCCGGCGACAGGGTGAAGATCTCGCAGCCCGACGCCGTGACGCCCACCGAATGCTCGAACTGCGCCGAGAGCGACTTGTCCCGCGTCACCGCCGTCCAGTCGTCGGCCAGCACCTTGGTCTCCGGCCGGCCGAGATTGACCATCGGCTCGATGGTGAAGAACATCCCCTCCTCCAGCCGCGGACCGGTGCCGGCGCGACCGTAATGCAGCACGTTCGGCGGGGCGTGGAACACCCGGCCGAGCCCGTGGCCGCAGAAATCGCGCACCACGCTCATCCGCTGCGCCTCGACGTAGGTCTGGATGGCATAGCCGATATCGCCGAAGGTATTGCCGGGCCTCACCGCCTCGATCCCCTTCATCAGCGCGTCATGGGTGACCTCGATCAGCCGCTCGGCCTTGCGGGACATGTTGCCGGCGACATACATCCGGCTGGTGTCGCCATACCAGCCGTCGACGATCACCGTCACGTCGATATTGAGGATATCGCCGTCCTTCAGAAGCTTCGGCCCCGGGATCCCGTGGCAGACGACATGGTTCACCGAGATGCAGGAGGCATGCTGATAGCCGCGATAGCCGATCGTCGCCGACTTCGCCCCGGCCGCCTCCACCCGGTCCTCGATGAACCGGTCCAAGGCCTCGGTCGTCACCCCCGGCTCGACCTGGGCCGCCATGTCATCGAGAATCTCCGCCGCGAGCCGCCCGGCCGCGTGCATGCCGGCGAAATCGCCTGGCTCGTATATCCTGATCCCGTCCTTCGTCAGACGGCCGCGCGGGTCATCCACCGGCTGCTCCTTCCGCTTCATGATCCGACTAGATAATCAAGGAAACCGGCTTTGGCCAGAGCCAGGGGCTTCCGCCGCGCCCGGCCGCGTCCTATACCCTCTCCAGTTGCGAAGGATCCGAACCATGCCGAACCCCACAGCCGCCATCCTGATCATCGGGGACGAGATCCTCTCGGGCCGCACCCGCGACGCCAACATGCACTATCTCGCGGGCGAGTTGACGCGGATCGGCATTGATCTCAAGGAGGTGCGCGTCGTCTCCGACGACCATGACGCCATCGTCACGGCGGTGAACGCGCTGCGCGCCGCCTATACCCATGTCTTCACCTCGGGCGGGATCGGCCCGACCCATGACGACATCACCGCCGATGCCATCGCCGCCGCCTTCGGGATGGAGCTTCATGTCCGCGACGACGCCCGCGCCATTCTGGCGGCACATTACGACCGCTCCGGGCTCGACTTCAACGCCGCCCGCCTGCGCATGGCGCGCATTCCCGAAGGGGCGACGCTGATCGAGAACCCGATCTCCGCCGCCCCCGGTTTCAGCCTCGACAACGTCCATGTGATGGCGGGCGTCCCGAGCATCTTCCAGGCGATGGTCGCCTCGCTCCTGCCGCGCCTCACGGGCGGCGAGCCGCTCCTGAGCCAGACGCTCCGCATTGGGCGCGGCGAGGGCGAGATCGCCGAGCCGCTGGCGGCCCTCGCGGCCGAGTTCGCCGATCTCAGCTTCGGCTCCTACCCGTTCATCCAGAACGGCGCCTACGGCGCGAACATCGTCATCCGCGGCACCGATCCCGGCCGCATCGACGCCGCGATCTCGCGGCTTGCGGGGCTTTTTCCCGCAGAGCGCGCATGACCGACATCTTCGACGTCGCCGAGGCCACCTGGCCAGCCGCTGCGCGCCACGAGGCCGGCGCCTTCACCGTCCGCGAAGGACGGGGCGGCGGCCAGCGCGTCTCTGCCGCCACCGCCGAGGCGGACTGGACCGAGGCCGATATCGACGCCGCCGAGGCGAAGCAGGCCGCACTTGGCCAGCCCCCGCTCTTCATGATCCGCGACGGGGAGGCGGCGCTCGACGCCGCTCTCGCCGCGCGCGGCTACCGGGTCAAGGACCCGGTGAACGTCTACGAGGCCGCCGTCGTGGCGCTCGCCTCGGAACCCGCCTCGCCCATGGCGGGCTTCGCGATCTGGCCGCCCCTCGCGATCATGCGCGACCTCTGGGCGGAGGGCGGGATCGGCCCCGAACGCGTCGCTGTGATGGAACGGGTCGCGGAGCCGAAGACCGCGATCCTCGGCCGGGTGAACGACCGCGCCTCGGGCGCCGCGTTCATCGCGGCCCACGGCGACACCGCGATGCTGCACGCGCTCCACATCGTTTCCGACCAGCGTCGGCAAGGTTCCGCCGTCAAGATGATGCGAAAAGCCGCGCATTGGGCGCAAGATCAGGGCGTAACGCGGTTTTCCGTCCTCGTGACCGCGGCCAATCAGCCCGCCAACGCGCTCTATACTTCCCTCGGAATGCGGATTGTGGGACACTATCATTACCGCTCGATATAACCCCGAGAGGCAAGGGGAGCAGTTGAAAGACGACGGCCACAGCCCCACGGCGCTTGATCTTCCGATGGTCAGGCCGCTTCCGGACGCCACCCGGAAGTATTTCGACGTGTGCACCGAAAAGCTCGGCCTCGTCCCCAATGTCCTCAAGGCCTATGCGTTCGACATCGACAAGCTGAACGCCTTCACCGGCATCTACAACAACCTGATGCTGGCCGAGAGCGGTCTTTCGAAGCTCGAACGCGAGATGATCGCGGTCTGCGTCTCCTCGCTCAACCGCTGCTGGTATTGCCAGGTCGCCCACGGCGCCGCGGTGCGGGAGCTTTCAGGCGATCCGGCCCTCGGCGAGGCACTGGTGATGAACTGGCGCGTGGCGCCGCTCTCGCCGAAACAGCGGGCGATGCTGGACTTCGCCGAGAAGCTCACGCTCTCGTCGTCGAAGGTCGAGGAAACCGACCGGCAGGCGCTCCGCGATGCCGGGTTCAGCGACCGCGACATCTGGGACATCGCCTCGGTCACCGGGTTCTTCAACATGACCAACCGCATCGCCTCGGCGACCGGGATGGAGCCGAACCCGGACTATCACGGGGCGCACCGATGAAACCGCTCGTCCTCGCCCTTCTCCTCGCCGCGCCGACCGTCCAGGCCGCGCCGACGCTGTCGCTGCCGCCCTCGGCCGCGCGCACCGCCGAGGACCGGAGCGCCATGGGCAGTTATGGCTTGCCGGTCGGTCCCTGGGCCAACGGCAGGATCGAGACGCTGAAGACCGAAGGCGAGGTCACCCAGACCGCCTGGCGCGTCCGCGACGACACGCTCACCACGATGGGCCTTCTGGCTACCCTGCGCGACCAACTCGCGCACGAAGGGTTCGAGGTTCTCTTCGAATGCGATACGGACAATTGCGGCGGGTTCGACTTCCGCTTCGCCACGCCGGTGCTGCCGGAACCCGAAATGCATGTCGATCTCGGCGATTTCCGCTTCCTCTCGGCGCGGCGCGGCGACGGACCGGTGCCGGATTACGTCAGCCTGCTCGTCAGCCGCTCGGCCGATAGCGGCTATGTCCAGATGACCCGCGTGGGGTCCGCCCTTGCCGCGCCGCTGCCCATCGCGGCGGCGAGCTTCAGCCCGCGCGATGCCGCCCCCACGCCCGACGCGCTCGGCGACCAGCTTCTGGCGCGGGGCAAGGTCGTGCTCGACGATCTGAGCTTCGCGACCGGCGCGACCGAGCTTGGTGAAGGTCGCTTCGGCTCGCTTGCGGCGCTTGCGGATTTCCTCAAGGCCAATCCCGACAAGACCATCGCGCTTGTCGGCCATACCGACGCGGAAGGCACGCTCTCGGCCAATGTCGCGCTGTCGCGGCAACGGGCGAAATCGGTCCTGAACCGGCTCGTCACCGTCCACGGCGTCAACCCGGCCCAGCTTTCCGCCGACGGGATCGGGTTCCTGAGCCCGCTCGCCTCGAACCTCACGCCAGAGGGACGGACCCAAAACAGACGGGTCGAGGCGCTGATCACCTCGACCCGGTAGGCGCGCGGGGCGGCTCCACTCGTCACACCCGAATTCAGATCACCACTGATCCGGTCCCTTTTCCGCGAAGGACTGGGCAAGAAAGTCGATGAAGGCGCGGACCTTCGGCTGCGTGAAGCGGCCCGGCGGATAGACCGCGTAGATGCCCAATGTCTCGACCGGCAGATCGGGGATCGCCTCTTCCACGAGACCGGTCTTCATCGCGTCGGCATAGAGAAACGACGGCAGGTAGGCGATGCCGAGGCCCGAGATCGCGGCGTTCAGAAGCGACTGGCCGTCGTTCACCGTGAGCCATCCGGCGGTGCGCACCTGACGCTTCTCGCCCGAGGGCGCGGTGATCTTCCAGACGTTGCCGGCGGCCTGGTTGGAATAATGCAAGAGCTTGTGCTCGTTCAGGTCGTCGATCTTCATCGGCCGGCCGTATTTCTGGAAATAGGCGGGCGAGCCGACCATGCGCTTGGCGGTATCGGTGAGCTTGCGGGCGCGGAGTGTCGAATCCTCGAGTTCCCCCACCCGGATCGCCATGTCGAAGCCTTCCGAGATCAGCTCCACATAGCGGTTGTTCAGCACCATGTTCACGGTGATGTCGGGATATTCCAGCAGGAAGTCCCCAAGGATCGGCGAGAGCAGATTCACCCCGAAATCCGTGGCCACCGAGATGCGCAGAAGCCCCGAGGGCGCCGATTGCATCGAGGTCACCAGCGCATCGGCCTCACCGGCATCGTTGAGCACGCGGCGGGCGCGATCATAATAGGCCAGGCCGATTTCCGTCGGAGACACCCTGCGCGTCGTCCGGTTCAGGAGCCGCGCCCCCAGACGCGCCTCCAGCGATGATACGTGTTTGGAGACGGCGGACTTCGAAATCCCCATCTTCTTGGCCGCGTCCGTAAACCCCCCCTGGTCTACGACAGTGGCGAAGGCCTCCATCTCTGTCAGTCTATCCATTGTGCACCCGTCAAATACATTGCCCGCCGTGGAACGGTATCGCGGTCAATTCGGGCAATATTGCGGAGCTTGGCAGACAACACTGGGGTATTGTCGGGAACCAAAGTGGCAAGATTCCGCCGATCGGAGCCAAGGCCTTAACAAACCGGTTCAGATCGAGGCGGCGAGCCGAGTTCCCTGATCTATCGCGCGTTTCGCGTCGAGTTCCGCGGCCAGATCGGCACCGCCGATGACATGTATGACGACCCCTTTCGCGATCAGCGCATCGGCAAGGGTCCGCTCGCTCTCCTGCCCGGCGCAGAGCACCACGGTATCGGCCGCGATCAGCCGCGGATCGGCCCGCTCGGCGCCGGTCGAGACATGCAGGCCATCGCTGTCGATCCGCTCGTAATTTACGCCGCCCAGCATCTTCACGCCCTTGGCCTGAAGCGTGGCGCGGTGAATCCAGCCAGTCGTCCTGCCGAGCTTGCGGCCCGGCTTTTCGGACTTGCGCTGCAGGAGCACCACCTGCCGCGCCGGCGCCGCGGGCTCAGGCGGAACAAGCCCGCCGCGCGCCCGCTCCGGGTCGGCGACGCCCCATTCGGCGAGCCATTCGTCGAGATGCAGCGTCGGGCTGTCACCGGCCTGGGTCAGGTATTCGGCCACGTCGAAGCCGATGCCGCCGGCGCCGACGACCGCCACGCGCGGCCCGACCTCGGCGCCTTTCAACACCTCGATGTAGGACAGGACGTTCGCGCCGTCCTGCCCCGGAATGCCGGGATCGCGCGGGCGCACGCCGGTCGCCACGATCACCTCGTCAAAGCCGGAAAGCGTCTCCGCCGTCGCCTCGGTGCCGAGCTTCACAGCGATCCCGCTCTTCGCGACCATCGTCCCGAACCAGTCGACAAGGCCGTGGAACTCCTCCTTGCCCGGCACCTGCCGCGCGAGGTTGAGCTGGCCGCCGAGGACCTCCGCCCTTTCGAACAGCGTCACCGCGTGCCCGCGCCCGTCGAGCGCGAGCGCCGCCGAGAGCCCGGCCGGACCGGCGCCGACGACGGCGATCCGCCTGGCCGCCGCCACCGGGTCGAGCGTGAGCTCGGTCTCGAAACAGGCGCGCGGATTGACGAGGCAGGAGGAGATCTTGCCGGCGAAGGTATGGTCGAGGCAGGCCTGGTTGCAGGCGATGCAGGGCGCGATCTCCGCCGCCCGGCCCGCCGCCGCCTTCGCCACGAAGTCGGGATCGGCGAGGAAGGGCCGCGCCATCGACACCATGTCGGCGCAGCCCTCGGCCAGAACCGCCTCGGCCACGTCGGGCGTGTTTACCCGGTTCGAGGCGATGATCGGGATCTTTACCTCGCCCATCAGCTTCTTCGTCACCCAGGCAAAGGCCCGGCGCGGGACGGAGGTGGCGATGGTCGGAATCCGCGCCTCGTGCCAGCCGATGCCGGTGTTGAGGATCGACGCCCCGGCGCCCTCGATCGCCTTCGCGAGGGTCACGACCTCGTCCCAGCTCTGCCCCTCCGGCACGAGGTCGATGAGCGATATGCGGTAGATGAGGATGAAATCCTCCCCCACAGCTTGACGGACCCGGCGCACGACCTCGACCGGCAGGCGCATGCGGTTTTCCGCGCTGCCGCCCCAGCGGTCCGTTCGCTTGTTGGTGTGGGAGACAAGGAATTCGTTGAGGAGGTAGCCCTCCGATCCCATCACCTCGACACCGTCATACCCGGCTTCGCGCGCCCGTGCTGCGGCAGTGGCGATGTCGGCGATCTGCTTCTCGATCCCGACCTCGTCCAGCGCCTTCGGCGCGAAGGGCGAGATCGGCGACCTGATCGCCGAGGGGGCGACGCAGTCCGGCCCGTAGGCATAGCGCCCGGCATGGAGGATCTGCATCGCGATCCGGCCGCCCGCGTCGTGGACATGGTCGGTGACGACACGGTGGTTGGCGATGTCCTCGGGCGTGAAGAGGCCGGCGGCGCCGGGAAAGACCCCGCCTTCGCGGTTCGGCGCCATGCCGCCGGTGACCATCAGCCCGACCCCGCCCCGTGCCCGCGTCGCATAGAATTCCGCGACCCGGTTCCAGTCCTTCGTCTCTTCGAGATTGGTGTGCATGGACCCCATGAGGACCCGGTTCGGCAGCGTCACATGGCCGAGGTCGAGCGGGGCGAGCAGATGCGGATAGGGCGACATGAGCGGACTCCTGACTTTTACGGACGATGGCGCAGATCGCGGGTCCGGTCACACCAGACGCTGCGTCAGATCGGCGCGCAAGGAAGAATTTTGGCGAAAATTCTTCCCCGGCCGGCAGTCCGGCCGGGCGGAAAAATCCTGTTTCAGGATTTTTCGGGCGCCCCGCCCGCGGTTTCGACGCAATGGCAGCGGAATGCCTTCTTCAGCATGTCGAGTTCGGCCCGCAGGAGATCGACTTCGGCGCGGATATCGTCCTCGAGCGGCACACCGGTCACGATGGTGAACTGGCCGAGCCGGTCGCCGGTCGCGCCGTCGTGCACCAGGAAGGTCTGCACCCCGTCCGACAGAAGCTCCGGCGGGATCGGCACGGACACCGACCAGCGCGATGCGCCCGCGGCGGTAACGGTCACGTCCTCCAGCCGCATTTCGAGATGCCAGATCTCGACCGCAGGTGCGGCCTTCCCCGGCGCGACCAGCTCTCCCTCCCAGCGTCCGGCCCTTATCCGGGCTCCCGCCAAACGCGCCTCGCTCATGCTCTTCCCCTCAAAGCTCGGCCCGTGGCCGGCGGCTCAACGTCACGTCGCGCAGCACGATCTGGTTCATCTCCGGCCCCTCGAAGATCAGGTCGATCCAGGCCCGCTCCACCCGCTTCTCGTTCATCCTGGTATAGGCGAGGTCGAACTCCACCATGACGTCCTCGGTGCCGAGGGGCAATTCGCGGACGATCTGTTCGCTGTTCGGCCCGTGCTTGATGTTGATCCGCGCGAAGATCTCCAGCGGTCTTTCCATCTCGACCACGGCGTCGAGCCGGATGACATGGCTGAGACGCAGCCCCTGCACCGCCGCGTCGGGCAGGTCGATCACCAGCGACAGGAACGATCCGTCGAACCGGAACACATCCATCCGCAGCCCGAAGGGCGCGAGGTCTGTCGCGCGGCCGTTGCGGATCTGGCGCAGGGTCAGCTCGCTCGTCCTGCAATCGTGGAACACCGTCGTCTCGCCGCCGAAGGACGCGCGGTTCTCCACCGCGGCGAGGCCGGGCGGGTTGACCGGGCCGCGCCAGATTTCCGGGCGCCAGGCCCAGTCCGTCAGGAGTGGCTTGCGGATGGCGTCCGAGCCGATGGCGGGCAGGGTCAGCCGGCCGTCGGCGACATGCAGGACCCGGTCGATCGCGCGGCGGAGCTGGCGCGCCTGCCCGCGCAGGCCCCGCAGGGTCGGAAGGTCGGTTGTCCCCGCCAGCTCCGCCGCCCGCTGCCAGCGGGCGAGCGACCGCCGGAACATCAGCCGGTCCAGAACCGTGTCGAACTTTTCACCCATGGAACCGCCGCTTTCGCCGATTGATTGGCTCAGGGAAACAGTAATTTCTTATCGTTTCCTTTCCGGCCGCACGCAAGGCCGCCGGCCGGCGGAAACGCCGCGCCTCAGCCGGCGGGGGCGGTTCCGGCATTCGCGGCCTGCATCTTCGCCACCAGCGCCACGAGCACCTGCCGCATTTCCGCCGAGGACAGGGGCCGGTCACGCAGGCTCAGCGCCGACAGCGTCACCATCCGTCCATGCAGGCCGAGGACCGCGCGCCAGTAGTCGGCCTCCACCGCCGGCCCGGACACGGCCGAGCGGTCCTTGAGGTGTAGGTAGAGCACGTCGCCGCGCGACGCGACCTCGACGATCTCGACCGTCTCGGCCTTGCCCGACCGGCTCAGCGCCGCGCGGCCGGGGACGGAGCGGAAGAAGGCCGCGAGGACCGGGAAGGATCCGGCAAGGGCCGCGCTGTCGCGTGCCGCCGGCAGGACCGCCGCCGTCAGCAGGGCCGGCCGCGCCGGCTGGCCCGCCGCGGCGGAGCCGGAAAGCGCGGCACAGGTTCCGAAGAGAACGAAGGCGCCGTCCGGCCGGTCGCGGCTGGCGCTCCTGTCGATGCAGTAGCCCTGGGGGCCGGTGACGACCACCGCGCCGCCCGAGACCGCCATCGCCCGCGTCGCCGTCCCGCCCGGGGCGAGCGGCGCGCCCGGCACGCAGGCGCCGAGCGCGAGGCAGGCGGAGGCGATCCGCCCGGCCTTACTGATCCATGTAGACATGGCGCTCCGCTTTGCCGCCCGGATGGGTCACCGCACCCTGGCGCGCGCCACCGACAAGCTGGGCGTATTTCCAGAGCGCCCCGGTCGCGTATTCGGTCGGGCGCGGGCCTTTCCACTCGGCCTTGCGCGCGGCCAGTTCCGCGTCCGTGAGTGCGACCGACAGCTCGCCGGTCACGGCATTGAGCGTGATCATGTCGCCATCCTTCAGAAGCGCGATCGGCCCGCCATGCGCGGCCTCGGGGCCGACATGGCCGACGCAGAACCCGCGCGTGGCGCCCGAGAACCGGCCGTCGGTGATCAGCGCCACCTTCTTGCCCATGCCCTGGCCGGAAAGCGCCGCCGTCGTCGCCAGCATCTCGCGCATCCCCGGACCGCCGGCGGGGCCCTCGTTGCGGATGACGATGACCTCGCCTTCCTTGTACTGGCGCGCCTTCACCGCCGCGAACGCGTCCTCCTCGCATTCGAAGACCCGCGCCGGACCCTTGAAGACCTGCTCCGCCGCACTCATGCCCGCGACCTTCACGATCGCCCCGTCGGGCGCGAGGTTGCCCTTCAGCCCGACGACGCCGCCGGTCTTGGAGATCGGCGCCTCGACCGGATAGATCACCTTGCCGTCCACGGCGCGGTCGACGAGGTCCAGCTCCTCGCCGATGGTGCGGCCGGTGGCCGACATGCAATCCTCGTGGATCAGCCCGGCCTTGCGCAGCTCTCGCATCACCACCGGCACGCCGCCCGCCTCGTAGAGGTCCTTCGCGACATAGTCGCCGCCCGGACGCAGGTTCACGAAATAGGGCGTGTCGCGGAAGATGTCGCAGACGTCGAAGAGGTCGAAGTCGATTCCGGCCTCGTGCGCGATGGCCGGCAGATGCAAGCCGCCGTTCGTCGAGCCGCCGGTGCAGGCGACGACCCGCGCGGCATTCTCCAGCGCCTTCCGCGTCACGATATCGCGGGCGCGGATGTTCTTCTCGATGAGGTTCATCACCGCCATGCCGGAGGCCTCGCCATACTGGTCGCGACTCTCGTAGGGCGCGGGCATGCCCGAGGAATTCGGCAGCGCGAGGCCGATGGCTTCCGAGACGCAGGCCATGGTGTTGGCGGTATACTGGCCGCCACAGGCCCCGGCCGAGGGGCAGGCGACGCGCTCGAGGATATCGAGCTCGGCATCCGACATCTGGCCCGCCTGATGCTTGCCGACCGCCTCGAACACGTCCTGGACGACGACATCCTTGCCATTGAGCCGACCCGGCAGGATCGAGCCGCCATAGATGAAGACCGACGGCACGTTGAGCCGCACCATCGCCATCATCATCCCCGGCAGGCTCTTGTCGCAGCCGGCAAGCCCCACCAGCGCGTCATAGCAATGGCCCCGCATCGTCAGCTCGACCGTATCGGCGATCGCGTCGCGGCTGGCGAGCGAGGAGCGCATGCCCTCGTGCCCCATCGCGATGCCGTCGGTGACGGTGATCGTGGTGAATTCGCGCGGCGTGCCGCCGCCGGCCTTCACGCCCATCTTCACCGCCTGCGCCTGGCGGTTGAGCGCGATGTTGCAGGGTGCCGCCTCGTTCCAGCAGGTGGCGACGCCGACCCATGGCTGGTGGATCTCGGCCTCTGAGATGCCCATCGCGTAGAAATAGGACCGGTGCGGCGCCCGCGCGGGCCCTTCGGTCACATGGCGGCTGGGCAGTTTCGACTTGTCGAACTGGCGGTTCTTCATGGGTTTGCCTCCCGTCACTCGGTTCGCCCTGCAATAGGCGAGCCGCGCGCGGGACACAAGCGTCCGGGAAGCCGGCCGCCCCACGAAACCGGCGCCGGACTGCCGCCCGCGCCGGACCGCATTGCCCCCGCCCGCGCCGGAGGCTAGCGTCGCGCCATCATGCAGAGCCTGACGGACGCCTATGCCCCACACGACGCCTACATCGCTCCCGCCCGGCGGCGGTGCGAGGTGTGGCGGCTGTTTCCCGGCATCGCGATCATCCTCGCCGCCTATCTCGGCCCGTTCGTCCTTCTCGGCATCTACCTCACGGACACCTATGGCCGGCTGATCACCGAGGCGCTGATGCAGCGCATGGCGCGGGGCGACACGCCGGGCGGCATGCTGATGCTGCTCTGGACCTTTCTCGGCCTCGCCCTCGGCCAGATGGTCGCGGCGCGGCTGCTGCACGGGCGGGCGGCGGGCACGCTGATCGGCCCGTCGCTGCGCCGGGCGGGCGCGGATTTCTTCCGCGTGCTGGGTCCGGTCCTCGCGCTCAACGCCGTGCTCCTGCCCTTCGCGACCGGCTCCGATGCCGCGCATCCCGGGCTCGGCATCGGCGCCTTCCTGACCTACCTGCCCTTCGCGCTGCCCGGTATCCTGATCCAGACCGGGGCGGAAGAGCTGGTCTTTCGCGGCTACCTGCAACAGCAACTCGCCGCCCGCTTCCAAAGCCCGCTGATCTGGATCGGCCTGCCCGCGGCGCTCTTCGCCTTCGGGCACTACATGCCGGACGATTTCGGCGCCAGCGCCTGGGGGGTGGCGCTCTGGGCGGCGATGTTCGGCGTCCTCGCCGCCGACCTCACGGCGCGGACCGGCAATCTCGGCGCGGCCCTCGGTTTCCACTTCGCGAACAATGTCGCCGCCCTCCTTTTCGTCGGGATCGAGAACAACCTCGACGGGCTGGCGCTCTGGACGTTGTCGGTCGATCTCGCCGATCCGGGCACGGTGTTCCCCGCCCTCGCGGTCGATTTCGCGGCGATGATCACCTCCTGGCTTCTCGCCCGCCTCGTCCTGCGGGTCTGATTGCATTTCGCGCCGCCCCGGCTTATCTGGAAGGCCAGACCGGCGGCCCTCACCGCCCTGAGGCAAGGTTCAAGAGACGATGAACTGGATCACCAACTACGTCCGGCCGACGATCAACTCGCTCTTCTCCCGGCGCGAGGTGCCCGAGAACCTCTGGTCGAAATGCCCCGAATGCGGGACGATGCTCTTCCACCGCGAGCTTGCCGACAATCTCAACGTCTGCACCAATTGCGACCACCACCTCGCGATCAGTCCGCGCGACCGGTTCGCGGCACTCTTCGACGGCGGCGTCTTCACCGACGTGAAAGTGCCGGAGCCGATCGCCGACCCGCTGCATTTCCGTGACCAGAAGAAATATCCCGACCGGCTCAAGGCCGCGCAGAAGGCCACCGGAGAGAAGGAGGCGATGCTCGTCGCCGAGGGCGAGATCGGCCGCACCCCCATCGTCGCCGCGGCACAGGACTTCGCCTTCATGGGCGGGTCGATGTCGATGTATGTCGGCAACGCGATCATCGCCGGGGCCGAACGCGCGGTGAAGCTGAAACGGCCCTTCGTCTTGTTCTCCGCCGCCGGCGGCGCCCGCATGCAGGAAGGCATCCTCGGCCTCATGCAGATGCCGCGCACCACGATCGCGGTCGAGATGCTGAAGGAGGCGAGGCTTCCCTACGTCGTCGTCCTCACCCATCCGACAACGGGCGGCGTCACCGCCTCCTACGCGATGCTCGGCGACGTGCAGATCGCCGAACCGAACGCGCTCATCGGTTTCGCCGGCGCAAGGGTGATCGAACAGACGATCCGCGAAAAGCTGCCCGAAGGCTTCCAGCGCTCGGAATACCTCCTCGACCACGGCATGCTCGACCGCGTCACCCACCGCAAGAAGCTGAAGGAGGAGCTGACGACGATCCTGCGCATGCTCACCCGCCAGCCGCCGGCGGTGAAGGGCGACCTGCCGAAACCCGAGGCCAGGGCGGAGCCAGCCAAGGCGGAGCCAGCCAAGGCCGAGACCAGATAGACCCTTCATCTTGCCCGAAATATCCTCGGGGGGCGCCCGGGGGGCAGACAGCCCCCCGGACCCCATGCCCGAGACCAGCGCCACGAGGCCACGATGTCCGACGGTTCCGACCTGATCCTCGCCCGGATGATGGCGCTGCACCCGAAGATCATCGACCTGACGCTCGACCGGGTCTGGCGGCTCCTCGGCGCGCTCGGTCATCCCGAACGCGACCTGCCGCCGGTGATCCACATCGCCGGCACCAACGGCAAGGGCTCGACCCAGGCGATGATCCGCGCCGGGCTCGAAGCGATGGGGGACAAGGTCCACGCCTATACCTCGCCGCATCTCGCCCGCTTCCACGAACGCATCCGGCTCGCCGGAGAGCTGATTTCCGAATCGCACCTCACCCGGATTCTCGAGGAATGCGAGGCCGCGAACGGCGGCATCCCGATCACCTATTTCGAGATCACAACCTGCGCGGCCCTCCTCGCCTTCGCCCGCACCAGGGCGGACTGGACGCTGCTCGAAGTCGGCCTCGGCGGCCGGCTCGACGCGACGAACGTCGTCGCGACGCCGCGCCTCACGGTCATCACCCCGGTCTCCATCGACCACCAGCACTATCTCGGCGAGACGCTGGCCGAGATCGCCGGCGAGAAGGCCGGCATCCTCAAGCGCGGCGTGCCCTGCGTGGTCGGCCCGCAGGAAGACGCCGCGCTCGAGGTGATCGAGGCGAAGGCGGCAAGACTCGGCGCGCCGCTCCTTGTCCACGGCCAGCACTGGCACGCCTTCGAGGAGCGCGGGCGGCTGATCTTCCAGGACGAAACCGGCCTTCTCGACCTGCCGCTGCCGAACCTGCCCGGACCCCACCAGATCGACAATGCCGGCGCAGCCCTCGCGGCACTCCGCCACCTCGACGCGCCCGAAGCCGCCTGCGAGGCAGCGGTGACGAAGGCCTACTGGCCCGCACGGATGCAGCGCCTCGCGCACGGCCCCCTCGTCGAGGCGGCCGGCGCCTGCGAACTCTGGCTCGACGGCGGCCACAACCCGGCGGGCGGGCAGGCCATCGCCGCCACCCTCGCGCGGATGCCGGCAAAGCCCACCCATCTCATCCTCGGCATGCTCAACACCAAGGACATCGCCGGATACCTGCGCCCGGTCGCGGCTGAGGCGAAAACCCTCACCGCCGTCTCGATCCCCGGCGAGACGAACACGCTCAGCGCCGAGGACACTCAGGCCGCCGCCGCGAAAGCCGGCATCGCCGCCGGCACCGCCGGGAGTGTCCTCGCCGCCGTCCGCGCCATTGCCGCGAAGGATCCCGGCGCCCGGATCCTGATCTGCGGCTCGCTCTACCTCGCCGGCGGCGTCCTGAAGGAAAACGGATGACGCCCTTTCACTGTGGGCCAAATACCTCCGCCGGAGGCACCCCCCCGCTCCGCGCGCACGCGGGCCTGAGCGGCGCGCGCCCTTCCCCCGCGCCGGAACCGGGCGTAGACCTGCGCCACGGACCACCAGCAGGACGCAGGACATGACCCTCGAATTCGCCCTCGACACGTTCGGCGACGTGACCTTCGGCCCCGACGGCAAGCTGAAACCGCAGGATCAGGTGATTCGCGACGTGGTGGACGAGGCCGTCCTCGCCGACGCGGTCGGCGTCGACTTCTTCGGCCTCGGCGAACATCACCGCGACGATTTCGCGATCTCGGCGCCCGAGACGGTGCTGGCCGCCATCGCCGCGAAGACCGCGCGCATCCGCCTCGGCACCGCCGTCACCGTGCTGTCCTCCGACGATCCGATCCGGGTCTTCCAACGCTTTTCCACGTTGAACGCCCTCTCTTCGGGCCGCGCCGAGGTGATCCTCGGGCGCGGCTCGTTCACCGAAAGCTTCCCGCTCTTCGGCCTCGACCTCGGCGACTACGAGACGCTCTTCAACGAAAAGCTCGACCTCTTCACCCGGCTCCTGCGCGCGCCGCGTGTCTCCTGGTCGGGCACGACGCGGCCGCCGCTGAGGAACCAGCCGGTCCATCCGGCGCTCGGCACACCGCTGAAATGCTGGATCGGCGTCGGCGGCACACCCGAATCGGTGATGCGCGCAGTCCATTACGACCTGCCGATGATGCTCGCCATCATCGGCGGCGCGCCGTCGCGGTTCCGCCCCTTCGTCGACCTCTATCATCGTGCCTATGCCGAGGCCGGCCAGGCGCCGCAGCCGATCGGAGTCCATTCCCCCGGCCATGTCGCCGACACGGACGAAGCGGCGCGCGACGAACTCTGGCCGCACTACAAG
>WOYI011423987.1_pt2 | contig 35631 bp, 30 predicted proteins | sample 6423411 | NCBI WGS metagenome assembly WOYI01 (sample SAMN13441803, study PRJNA592873) | oil field metagenome | biome: oil field; feature: oil-well bore; material: oil-contaminated soil; isolation source: oil-contaminated soil from oil-well borehole | place: Germany: Wietze | collected 2016-10-18 ...
CCGCGCGTCGGCGCCGAACTCGGCGGCCGAGACGAAGCCGACGCCGGCGCCGGAGGCGACGATCTCGCGCACCGCCTCGCGCCCCTCCGCCTCGATCGCCGGGGCCAGCGTGACGCCGGCGGCGCGGGCGGCATCCTCGAGCTTGCGGCGGGTCTTCGACCCTTCCTCGCGCAGGACGAGCGGCAGGTCCTTCAACTCGGCGAAGCTCAGCGATTTCCGCCCTGCCAGCGGGTGGGTCCGGGCGACGAAGGCGGTGATCGGGGTGGAATTGAGTTGCAGCGCCTCGATGTCGCGGCTTTCGGGCAGGTCGCCGAGCACTCCGATATCGGCCTCGTAGCCGTGAAGGGCCGCCAGCACGCTCCCGGTATTGCCGGCGCGGACGGTGATCTTCACGCCCGGATGCCGGTCGCGGAAACGGGCGAGGATGTGGAGGAGGTGATGCGCGCTGTCGGCGACGATCCGCAGCGTCCCGGCCCGAAGCGCGCGGGATTCCGACAGGAGGTCGAGCGCCTGCTGTTCGCTGTCGAAAAGCCGCCGCGTGATCTCCAGAAGCCGCTCGCCCTGCGGCGTCAGGCTCACCTGCTTCTTGTGGCGGTTGAAGAGAAGGAGGTCGTATTCCTCCTCGAGCTTCCTGACCTGATCCGAGATCGCCGGCTGGGTCAGGTGCAGCGCCTCGGCCGCGCGGGAAAAGCCGCCCGAAATGGCGACGTAGTGGAAGGCGCGGAGCTGGACGTAGCGCATGGGCGGGGCTTTCCGACGGTTCTGCGACAATATGAGTATAAAACTTATGGATCAATCTAAAATAACGATTTTACATATGGGTTTGGGCGTGGGACATGCGGGCCATCCCGTGCGTTCCGTCGAGGAGTTCCGCCGATGCCGTCCCGCCCCGAACCGCTCTCCGCGCCGAAGCTCGGCGAGCCTTATCTGCTGACGCCGGGGCCGCTCACCACGGCCTATGAGGTCAAGGAGGCGATGCTGCGCGACTGGGGCTCGTGGGATGCCGATTTCCGGGCGATGACGAAGTCGGTCCGCGACCAGATCGTGGCGCTGGCCGGCGATACGAAGGGGGAGTTCACCTGCGTGCCCATGCAGGGCTCCGGCTCCTTCTCGGTCGAGGCGATGCTCGGGACCTTCGTGCCGAAGGACGGCAAGGTGCTGGTGCTGGCCAACGGCGCCTACGGGCTGCGGGCGGCCGAGACGATGCGCTATCTCGGCCGCGCCCATACGCTGATCGACAAGGGCGACTACATGCCGCCGCGCGGCGACGAGGTCGCTGCCGCCCTCGACGCCGATCCCGCCATCACCCATGTGATCGCGATCCATTGCGAGACATCGTCCGGCATCCTGAACCCGGTCGCGGAGATTTCCGAGGCGGTCTATTCCCGGGGCCGCAAGCTCCTGATCGATTCCATGTCGGCCTTCGGCGCACTGCCCCTCGACGTGAACGAGATCCGCTACGAGGCGATGGTCTCTTCGGCCAACAAGTGCATCGAGGGCGTACCGGGCTTCGGCTTCGTCGTCGCGCGGAAGGCGGAGCTTGAGGCGGCGAAGGGCAACAGCCACTCGCTGGCGCTCGATCTTCATGCGCAGTGGGCCTACATGGAGAAGACCGGCCAGTGGCGCTACACGCCGCCGACCCATGTCGTCGCGGCCTTCCTCGAAGCGCTGCGCCTTCATGCGGCGGAGGGCGGCGTCGCGGCGCGCGGCGCGCGCTATGCCCGCAACCGCGATGTGATGGTCGAGGGGATGCGGGGCCTTGGGTTCGAGACGCTGCTGAAGGATCGCTGGCTGTCGCCGATCATCGTGACCTTCTTCTGCCCGGCCGATCCGAAATTCGACTTCTCCGACTTCTACGAGCGGATGAAGGCCAAGGGCTTCATCATCTATCCGGGCAAGCTGACGGTGGTGGAGTCGTTCCGCATCGGCTGCATCGGCCGGATGGACGAACATGTCATGCGCAAGGTCGTGCAGGCGGCGAAGGAGGCGCTGGCCGAGATGGGCGTGACCTCCGCCGCGCCGCCCGAGGCGGCGCTGAGCGAACGTGCGAAACTCGCCGCCTGAGGCGGCCCCGGAATCCGAGACGGAAGGAAGACAAATGACCGCCACCGCCCACGCGCCCGTCATGGCGAATGACCGCGCCTATCCCTGGCCGAAGGTTCCCGCCGTGGCCATCTGCCTTGACGGCTGCGAACCGGAATATCTCGACGTCGCCATCGCCGAGGGGCTGATGCCGGTCCTGAAGCGGATGCGCGAGACGGGGACCGACCGGCGGGCGCATTCCGTCATCCCGTCCTTCACCAACCCCAACAACCTCTCCATCGCCACCGGCCGTCCGCCGAGTGTCCACGGCATCTGCGGCAACTACCTTTACGAGCCGGAGACCGGGCAGGAAGTGATGATGAACGACGTGCGGTTCCTGCGCGCGCCGACGGTGTTCTCGAAGTTCCACGAGGCCGGTGCCCGCGTCGCAGTCGTCACCGCCAAGGACAAGCTGCGCGCCCTTCTGGGGGCGGGCCTGAAGTTCGACGAGGACCGGGCGATCTGTTTTTCCTCGGAAAAGTCCGATCAGGCGACGAAGGCAGAGAATGGCATCGAGGATGCGAGCGCATGGCTTGGGCGTCCGGTGCCGGAGGTCTATTCGGCCGGGCTGTCGGAGTTCGTCTTCGCCGCCGGCGTAAAGCTGCTGCGCGAATGGAAGCCGGACGTGATGTATCTGTCCACCACGGACTATGTGCAGCACAAATATGCCCCCGACCAGCAGGGCGCGAAGGACTTCTACAAGATGTTCGACCGCTATCTGGGCGAGCTCGATGCGCTCGGGGCCGCCATCGTCGTCACCGCCGATCACGGCATGAAGCTCAAGCACAAGGCCGACGGCTCGCCCGCCGTGATCTATGTGCAGGACCTTCTCGACGAGTGGCTCGGCAAGGCCTCGGCAAGGGTGATCCTGCCGATCACCGACCCGTATGTCGTCCATCACGGCGCGCTCGGCTCCTTCGCCACGGCCTATCTGCCCGAGGGCGCCGACAGGGCCGATATCATGGCCCGCCTCGCGGCGCTGCCGGAGCTGATCCTTGTCGTGGACCGCGAGGAAGCGGTGAAGCGGTTCGAGCTGCCGGCCGACCGGATCGGCGATATCGTCATGATCTCGGGCGAGAACATGACCATCGGCACCTCGGCCCATCGCCACGACCTTGCCGCGCTGAAGGAGCCGCTGCGCTCCCACGGCGGGTTGACCGAGCAGGAGGTGCCCTTCATCGTCAACCGCAAGCTGGACCTGCCGAACGCGCCGGAGCTGCGCAACTTCGACGCCTTCTTCTTCGCCACGACGGCGGCGGCGCTCTGACCATGAAGGACGCGAGCATGACCAAGATCGAGGTCCGGCACGAAGGCATGCGGATCGGCGGCGAGACCGTCTTCACCGACAAGGTGATCGAGGTTCGCTATCCCTATACCGACGAGGTGGTGGGCACGGTCCCGGCGGGGACCGCCGAACACGCCCGCAAGGCGTTCGAGATCGCGGCGAACTACCGCTCGAAGCTCACGCGCTACGAGCGCAGCCAGATCCTCAAGCGCGCGGGCGAGATCATTGGTGAGAGGCGGGACTACCTCGCCAGGTGGCTCGTGCTGGAGCTCGGCATATCGTGGCAGCACGCGGTCTACGAGACCAGGCGCGCCCAGGACGTCTACACCTTCGCCGCCGCCCAGGCGCTGCAGGATGACGGTCAGATCTTTTCCTGCGACCTGACCCACAACGGCAAGGACCGCAAGATCTACACCAAGCGCGAGCCGGTCCGCGCGATCAGCGCGATCACGCCCTTCAACCATCCCCTGAACATGGTCAGCCACAAGATCGCCCCGTCGATCGCCACCAACAACTGCATGGTCTGCAAGCCGACCGAACTGACGCCGCTCACGGCGCTGACCCTCGCCGATATCCTCCATGAAGCCGGACTGCCGCCCGAGATGTTCCAGGTGGTGACCGGCTGGCCGCAGGACATCGGCGAGGAGATGATCACCAACCCCAATATCGACATCATCACCTTCACCGGCGGGGTGGCGGTGGGCAAGCTGATCGCCGCGAAGGCGATCTACAAGCGACAGGCTCTGGAACTCGGGGGCAACGATCCGCTGATCGTGCTCAATGACCTGGACGACGCCGATCTGGAGAAGGCGGCGGCGATTGCGGTCGCCGGCGCGACGGGCAATTCCGGCCAGCGCTGCACGGCCGTCAAGCGCATACTCGTGCAGGAGAGCGTTGCCGACCGTTTCGTGCCCATGGTGCTGGAGAAGGCAAAGGCGCTGAGGTTCGGCGACCCGATGGATCCCGCGACCGAGCTTGGCTGCGTCATCAGCGCGAAGGCCGCCGAGCTTTTCGAAAGGCGCGTCTACATGGCCGCCGACCAGGGCGCCAGGGTGCTTTACGACCCCGGCCGCAAGGGCGCGCTCTTGCCGCCCATCGTCGTCGACCACGTTCCGCACGACTCGGAACTGGTGATGGAGGAGACCTTCGGCCCCGTCATCCCCATCGTCCGGGTGCCGGATGACGACGCGGAGGTGATGCGGATTTCCAACTCCACCCCCTTCGGGCTTTCCTCGGGCGTCTGCACCAACGATTTCCGCCGCATGCAGGCCTATATCGAGGGGCTGAACGTCGGCACCGTGAACATCTGGGAACAGCCCGGCTACCGCATCGAGACCTCGCCCTTCGGCGGCATCAAGGACAGCGGCAACGGCATCAAGGAAGGCGTCACCGAGGCGATGAGGTTCTTCACCAATGTGAAGACCTATTCGCTGCCCTGGCCGCGTTGAGCGGGTGGCGAGGCCGGGAGCCTCCGGCGGAGGTATTTGGGCCACAATGAAAGGGAAGGGCGTGATCAGCCATACCGAGGGCGAGTCCAATATGTCCGAGGCGCGGGCGGACTGGGCGGCGCGCCATCCGGACGCGGCGACGCGGGAACTTCTGTCGCGCGACGCGGGGGCGTTCCTGCACCAGTCGCTGTCCTCGCCGTGCCTTTCCACGATCGCGAAGGCGGAAGGCATCTGGATCGAGGATACGGCCGGGCGACGATACATGGATTTCCACGGCAATTCGGTCCATCATATCGGCTATGCCCATCCGCGTGTCGTGGCCGCGATCAAGGCGCAGCTCGACGCGTTGAGCTTCTCGCCGCGCCGGTTCACAAACGAAGTGTCGGTAGAACTGGCCGAGGCTCTGGCGGCGCTGGCGCCGGGCGATCTCGGCAAGGTCCTTTTCACCACCGGGGGGTCGGACGCGAACGAGGTGGCGCTGAGGCTCGCGCGGGCCGCGACGGGACGGTTCAAGACGCTGAGCTTCTGGGACGCCTTCCACGGCGCCGGGTTCGGCGCGTCGAGCGTCGGCGGCGAGGCGACGTTCCGCAGCGGCATCGCGGGGCCGCTCCTGCCGGGGGCCGAGCATGTCGCGCCGTTCAACTGCTATCGCTGCGCCTACGGTCATCCGGGACCGGAGGCCTGCGGCCTCGCCTGCGCGAAGATGGTGGACTACGTCCTGGAACGCGAAGGCGACGTTGCCGCCGTCATCGCCGAGCCGATGCGGGCCGTGCCCGTGGTGCCGCCGCCCGGCTTCTGGAAGGCGGTGCGGGCGGCCTGCGACCGGCACGGCGCGCTTCTGATCCTGGACGAGATCCCGACCGGGCTTGGCAAGACCGGAGCCATGTTCGCCTTCGAGCATGACGAGGTGGTCCCCGATATCGTGACGCTCGGCAAGGCGCTCGGCGGGGGGATATTGCCGATCGCGGCCGTCGTGGCGCGGCGCGATCTCGACGTCTGCGGCGATTTCGCCATCGGCCACTATACCCATGAGAAGAACCCGGTGACCGCGCGGGCGGCTTTGGAAACGCTCGCCGTGATTCGCGAGGAGGGGCTTGTCCAGCGCGCGGCGGAGCTTGGCACCCATGCCCTGGAACGACTGCGCGCGGCGCTGGGCGATTGCCGGATCGTCGGGGACATCAGGGGACGCGGCCTGATGTTCGGCATCGAGATCGTCGAGGATCGCGACAGCCGGCAGGCGGCGAAGGAGCGGGCGGAACGGATCTGTTACCGCTGCCTCGAGGCCGGTCTCAGTTTCAAGATCAGCGCCGGATGCGTCCTGACCCTGTCGCCGCCGCTGGTCATCGGGCGCGCGGATCTCGACCGGGCGCTCGACATCGTGGGCGAGGCGATCCGGGCCGAGGCGGCCTAGCCAGCCAGCGTCAGGGCCGTTCCCGTCGCTGCGAGCGCCGCGGTGATCTCGGGTGCTGGCGGCCGGTCGGTGATCACCTCTCCGATACCGTCGAAACCGGCGACGCTGATCAGGCCGCGGCGGCCGAATTTCGAGTGATCGGTGACAACGACCCGGCGTTCGCCGCGCGACAGGACGAGGCGGGCGAATTCCGCCTCTTCCAGCGCATAGTCCATCACCCCGGTCGCATCGACGGCGCCGGCGGAGATCACCGCATGGTGCACCGTGAAGCGGGCGATGAAGTCGAGGGCGGATTTGCCGAAGGCCGCGCCGGAATCGCTGCGCAGCTCTCCCCCCGCCATATAGACCCGGTTGCCATTCACCGTGGCGAGGGTTCGGGCGATGTCGGAGGAGTTGGTGACCACTGTCAGCCGCCGGTGTCCCACCAACTCGCGCGCGACGTAGCTCGTCGTCGTGCCGGTATCGAACATCACCGATTCGCCGTCGCGGATCGACGCCGCGACGGCGCGCGCGATCGCCTGCTTGGCGGCGGCATTCTCGCGCATTCGCTTCTGGAAGGGTGCCTCGCCGATCTGTCCGGCGAGGCCGACCGCGCCATGGACCCGCATCACCGCGCCGGTCTCGCTCAAGGGTCTCACGTCCCGCCGCACGGTTTCGAGCGAGACGCCGAGCTGGCGCGCCAGCGCCGAGATCGTCACCGTGCCCTCGGCCTCGAGGATCTTCAGGATGTCGGAATGGCGCTTGGACAGCATGATCACGGGCTCCGGCGATGGCGCGATCTTAGGCGAGATGGCGCACTTGCGCAATTATCGGGCATGAAACGGGCACGAAAATCACAAAAAGCCACACAAGCCGATTGACGGAATCACTTCGCTCGGCCCTACTTGGAGCCAGGGACGGGCAGGGCACGCTGACGGTGCCCCGGGAACGACCGTCCGAAGACCGGCGAAGCCGGCCGAACAGGGGGTTCACCAATGTCCAAGACCAAATCGAAGATGTTCATCCGCGGGCTGGCGGTCTCCGCGCTGGCACTGACGGCCGGGGCCGCGATGGCCCAGGAATCCGCCGATCCGATCAAGCTGACGCTGCATGACTGGACCGGGCAGCTGATCACCACCCGGCTGATGGGCGATATCCTGCAACAGGCGGGTTACAACGTCGAATATGTCCAGGCCGACTACCTCGCGCAGTTCGCCGGGCTCGAGACCGGCGATCTCGATGTCGCGATGGAGATGTGGGAGACGACGGGCCGCGAGGCGATGGACGCCGCCACCGCCACCGGCAAGGTCGAGAATTTCGGTCCGACCGGCATGAAGGCCAAGGAAGAGTGGTGGTATCCCACCTACATGAAGGAAAAATGCCCCGGCCTGCCGAATTGGGAGGCCTTGAAGGACGCGGCCTGCGCCGAGGCGTTCTCGACGGCCGAGACCGCGCCGAAGGGCCGCTATCTTGGCGGGCCGGTAACATGGGGCGGGTTCGACGATGAGCGGGTCGAGGCGCTCGACCTGCCCTTCGAGGTGATTCATGCCGGCACCGACGCGGCCTTGTTCGCCGAGCTGGAAAGCGCCTATCAGCGCCAGGCGCCGATCATGCTCTGGATCTACGCGCCGCACTGGGCGCCGGCCAAGTATGAGGGCGAATGGGTCGAGTTCCCGGAATACACGGTGGAGTGCTACAACGATCCGGCCTGGGGCTCGAACCCCGACATGGCCTATGATTGCGGCAAGCCCTTCGGCGAGATCTGGAAGGTCGGCTGGGCCGGGGTGAAGGACAAGTGGCCGGGCGCCTACGCAGCGATCAAGGCCTTCACCATCGACAACGACGAGATGGGCGCGATGATCACCGACGTCGATCTGAACGGCAAGACCGTGGAAGCGGTCGCCGACGAATGGATGGCCGCGAACGAGGGCCGCTGGAAGGGCTGGATCGGCCAGTAATCCGGGTCCGGTCCTCCACCGACCCCGTCCGCGCGGCTCCCGGCGCGGGCGGGGCAACATCGCTCTGTCCGGACGCAAGATGACCGACGCCTCCTCCCTGCCTTCTGACGCGAAGCTCGTCTGTCGCGAAGTCTGGAAGCTCTTCGGCGCCCGGGCCGGCGAGACGTTGCGGGCGCTCGGCCCCGCGCCGGAGATCGGCCGCATCGTGGACGCCGGTCTCGTGCCGGCGGTCCGCGCGGTCAACCTCGCGGTGCGCGAGGGCGAGATCTTCGTGATCATGGGGCTGTCGGGGTCCGGCAAGTCGACGCTTGTCAGGCTGATGTCGCGGCTGATCGAGCCGACGGCGGGCGAGATCCTCTTCAACGGCCGCAACCTTCTGGCCGCCTCGACCGAGGAGATGGTGGAGATCCGCCGCCACAAGATGGGCATGGTGTTCCAGCATTTCGCGCTCCTGCCGCATCTGACGGTTCTCGGCAACGTCGCCTTCCCGCTGGAGATCCAGGGTGTTGCGCGCGAGGAGCGCGAGGCGCGGGCGCGCAAGATGGTCGCGCTGGTCGGGCTCGGCGGGCGCGAGGACGCGCTGCCGCGCCAGCTTTCGGGCGGGCAGCAGCAGCGCGTGGGGATCGCGCGGTCGCTGGCGGTCGAGCCCGAGCTCTGGTTCCTCGACGAGCCCTTCTCGGCGCTCGATCCCCTGATCCGGCGCGAGATGCAGGACGAGTTCATGCGCCTGCAATCGGTGCTGAAGAAGACCATCGTCTTCATCACCCACGATTTCGACGAGGCGATCCGGCTTGCCGACCGCATCGCGGTGATGAAGGACGGGGCAATCGTCCAGCAGGGCACGCCGGAAGAGATCGTCCTGAGCCCGGCCACCGATTATGTGCGCGAGTTCACCCGGGCGGTGCCGCGGTCGAAGGTGGTGCGGGTGAAAAGCGCCATGCGTCCCGTCGCGGGCACGGCCGGCGGCGCGGTGTCGGAACGCGCGACGGTGGCGGAGGCGGCGCCGATGTTCCTCGACGGGGCCGAGGTTCTCGCGGTGAAAGGCGAGGGGGGCGCGGTGACGGGCCATCTCCACCGCGCCGATGTCGTCAAGCTGATGCTCGGGGGCTGAGGCGATGGCGGAGGCAATCCTTCCCCGCGCCCGGACTTGGCCCCGCTGGTCGGGTTGGGTATTGGCGCTGGGGCTCTTCCTTGTTCTCCGGGTCGCGGGCAAAGGCCTGGCGCCCTGGGCCTTCGACTGGCCGAAGGCGCAGACGGTTCCGGTCGCGCGGTGGATCTCGGCCTTCACCAAATGGCTTCTGAACGAGGCGAGTTTCGGGCTCTTCACCTTCGCCGAGCTGACGCGCTTCATCGCGGCGGTGATCGACTTTCCCTACCGCATCGTCCTGTCGCTTCTGGCGACCGGGTTCCTCAAAGGGCAGGGCTCGGGGGCGGTGCAGATCCTGCCGCCGCTGGCCTGGATCGCGGTGATCGCGGTCTTCGCGCTGATCGGGGCCTGGGCCGGCGGGCGGCGGCTTGCGCTGCTGGTCGCCGCCTGCTTCACCTTCATCGCGATCTTCGGGCAATGGCAGAGCGCGATGGTAACGCTCGCCTCGATCCTCGTCGCGGTCCCTTTGGGCGTCGCCGGCGGGCTGATGCTCGGCATTCTCGCCTGGCGGAGCCCGCTCTTCGAGCGCCTGATCCGACCGGTCCTCGACCTCATGCAGACGATTCCGGTCTTCGCCTATCTGGTGCCGATCCTCTTCCTCTTCGGCTTCGGCCCGACGGCGGCGGTGGTGGCGACGCTGATCTATGCGATGCCGCCGATGACGCGGGTGACGCAGCTCGCCTTGGCGCGGGTGCCGGGGGAGCTTGCGGATCTCGGCCACATGGTCGGCTGCACGCCGCGCCAGATGCTCTGGCGGGTGATGGTGCCCTCGGCGCGCGACGCGCTGATGGTGGGGGTCAACCAGGTGATCATGCTCAGCCTCAACATGGTGATCATCGCCTCGATGATCGGCGCGGGCGGGCTCGGCTTCGACGTTCTCGCGGCGCTCAGGCGGCTCGATTTCGGCGCCGGGCTCGAAGCCGGCTTCGCCATCGTGGCGCTTGCCGTGGCGCTCGACCGGCTGAGCCACGCGGCCGCGGCGCGGCAGGCAGGGAGCGTGCAGGGAGGTCCGGTGGCGCGGCATCCCTATCTCGCGGGGGCGCTCCTGACGGTCCTGATCGCCGCCATCCTCGGGCTGGTCGCACCGGCGGTGCAGACCTATCCGGCGGCATGGGAGCTTTCGACCGGCACCTTCTGGAGCCGGGTCGTCGAATGGATCAACGTCAACTTCTTCGACTTCCTCGAGGCGATCAAGAACGCGGTTCTCCTCAACCTGCTCATCCCCTTCAAGCGCTTCCTTCTCGGCCTGCCCTGGGTCGGGGTCGCGGGGCTTCTGGCCTTCGCGGGCTGGCGGCTCGGCGGCTGGCGGCTGGCGGTTCTGACCGGGTCGCTCACCGTGCTGATCGCGGTCGCGGGATTGTGGGAAAAGGCGATGATCACCGTCTATCTCTGCGGCATCTCCACAGCGATCGCGATGCTGATCGGCCTGCCCGTCGGCATCCTCGCGGCCGAGCGCGACCGGCTCTGGACCGTCGTGCGGGCGGTCATCGACACGCTGCAGACGCTGCCCTCCTTCGTCTATCTCATGCCGGCGGTGATGCTCTTCCGGGTCGGCGATTTCACCGCGATGATCGCGGTCGTGGCCTTCGCGGTGGCGCCGGCGATCCGCTACACGGTGCTGGGGCTGAAAGGCGTCGATCCGCGGCTGATCGAGGCGGGGCGGGCGATGGGCTGCACCGAGGGCCAGATCCTCCGGCGGATCCGGCTCAGGCTGGCGCTGCCGGAGATTCTTCTCGGCCTCAACCAGACGATCATGTTCGCGCTCTCGATGCTGGTCATCACGGCACTCGTCGGCACCCGCGACCTCGGGCAGGAGGTCTATATCGCGCTGACCAAGGCCGATCCGGGGCGCGGCCTTGTCGCGGGCCTCGCGGTCGCGTTCATCGCGATCATCGCCGACCGGCTGATCCAGGCCGGAGCGCGGGCGGCGCGGGCGCGGCTCGGGCTCGGGGAGGGGGCGGCGTGATGGAGAGGACGGGAGCCTCCGGCGGGGATATTTGCGGCAAGATGAAGGGGCAGGGGCATGACGGTTGACCATGTCCGGGCGCTGCCCTGCTGGGAGGGCGAGGTGACGGCGGAGCCGCTGACCGGCGGGCTGTCGAACGAAAGCTGGAAGGTCACCGATGCGGCCGGCGCGCATGTGGTGCGCTTCGGCGCGGATTTCCCGTTCCACCATGTCAGCCGCGCCAACGAGGTGATGGCGGCGCGGGCGGCCCATGCGGCGGGCTTCGCGCCGGCGGTGGAATATGCCGCACCGGGGGTCATGGTCTCGGCCTTTGTCGCGGCGCGGACCTGGGGCGCGGCGGAGGTCCGGGCCGATCCGGCGCGGGTGGGGCGGTTCCTGCGCGCCTTTCACGCGCGGATGCCGGGCGAGGTCTCGGGGCCGGGGGCGATCTTCTGGGTCTTCCACGTGATCCGCGACTATGCCCGGACGCTTGCGGCCAAGCGGAGCCGGTTCGCGGGCAGCCTGCCGCATCTGGTGCGGGTGGCGGCGGCGATGGAGGCGGCGCAGGTCGCGCTGCCCGTCATCTATGGCCATCACGATCTTCTGCCCGCGAATTTCCTCGAGGATGCGGCCGGGCGGCTCTGGCTCATCGACTACGAATATGCCGGTTTCGGCACCGCGATGTTCGACCTTGCCGGGGCCGCGTCGAATGCCGGGATGGGGGCGGAGGAGGCCGAGGCGCTTCTGACGGCCTATTTCGGCGCCGCGCCGGATGCCGCGATGCATCGGGCCTTCGACGCGATGCAATGCGCGAGCCTTGCGCGCGAGGCGATGTGGGCGATGGTCTCGGAGATCTTCCTCGCCGCGCTCGGGGCCGACTACGACGCCCATGCCCGCGACTATCTCGGCCGGCTCGACGCCGCGCTCGACCGCTACCAGTCCCTTTACGGAAAGATCACTCCATGACCCTGCCTTCGCACGCCCGGATCGTCGTCATCGGCGGCGGCATCATCGGCTGTTCCACCGCCTATCACCTCGCGCGCGACCACAAGGCGGAGGTAGTCCTGCTGGAGCAGGGCAGGCTCACCTCCGGCTCGACCTGGCATGCGGCGGGGCTGGTGGGCCAGCTTCGTTCCTCCGCCTCGATCACCCGGGTGCTGAAATACTCGGTCGATCTCTACAAGGGACTGGCGGCGGAGACCGGGCTCGAGACCGGGTGGAAGATGACCGGCTGTCTCAGGCTCGCCACCAATGCCGACCGCTGGACCGAATACAAGCGGCTGGCCACGACGGCGCGGTCGTTCGGGATGGAGATGCATCTCGTCTCGCCGGCCGAGGTGAAGCGGATGTGGCCGCTGATGGAGGTGTCGGATCTGGTCGGCGCGAGCTGGCTGCCGACCGACGGGCAGGCCTCGCCCTCGGACATCACCCAATCGCTCGCCAGGGGCGCGCGGATGCACGGGGCGAAGATCGTCGAGGGCGTGCGGGTCACGGGCTTCGGCATGGCCGGGGGGCGCATCGCATCGGTGAAGACCTCGGCTGGCGAGATCGCCTGCGAGACGGTGGTGAACTGCGCCGGCCAGTGGGCGCGGCAGGTGGGGGCGATGGCCGGGATCAACGTGCCGCTGCAGCCGGTGAAGCACCAGTATGTCGTCACCGAGAAGATCGACGGCCTCGCCGCGGACGCGCCGACGCTGCGCGATCCCGACCGGCGGACCTATTTCAAGGAAGAGGTCGGCGGGCTGGTGATGGGCGGCTACGAGCCGAACCCGCAGCCCTGGACCACGGGCGACGTTCCGGACGACTGGGAATTCCGGCTCTTCGACGACGATTTCGATCATTTCGAGCAGCATATGGACGAGGCGATCGCCCGGGTTCCGGCGCTGGCGGAGGCCGGCGTGAAGCAGATGATCAACGGCCCGGAAAGCTTCACCCCGGACGGGAACTTCATCCTCGGCGCGGCACCGGAATGCCCCAACATGTTCGTCGGCGCCGGCTTCAACGCCTTCGGCATCGCCAGCGGAGGCGGCGCCGGCTGGGTGCTCGCCGACTGGGTGGTGAACGGCGAGGCGCCGCTCGATCTCTGGACGGTCGACATCCGGCGCTTCGCGGGGATGCACCGCGACCGGCAATGGGTCGCGGACCGCACCCTCGAGGCCTACGGCAAGCATTACACGATCGGTTTCCCGCACGAGGAATACCAAAGCGGCCGGCCCCGGATCGTGTCGCCGCTTTACCAGCGGCTGAAGGCGCACCGGGCGGTCTTCGGCTCGAAGCTCGGCTGGGAGCGGCCGAACTGGTTCGCGCCCGAGGGGATGGCGCCGCAGGACGTCTATTCGATGGGACGGCAGAACTGGTTCGGCCCGGTCGGCGGCGAGCACGCCCATGTGCGCGAGGCGGTCGGCATCTTCGACCAGTCGTCCTTCGCCAAATACGAGGTGACGGGGGCGGATGCGGCGCGCGCGCTCGACCATGTCTTCGCCGGCAACGTGGCGAAGGCGCCGGGGCGGCTGACCTATACCCAGGCGTTGAACTCGCGCGGCGGGATCGAATGCGACCTGACGGTGGCGCGGCTCGCCGAGGACCGGTTCTACATCGTCACCGGCACCGGATACCGGACCCATGACCTTGCCTGGATCTCGGAGCATCTGCCCCGGGGCGATGTGGCGATCCGCGACATCACCGAGGATTGGGGGGTGCTGTCGCTGATGGGGCCGAAGGCGCGCGCCGTGCTGGCGCGGGTGACCGGGGCCGACGTGTCGAATGCGGGCTTTCCCTTCGGCCATGTGCGCGAGATCGGGGTCGCCGGGGCCGTCGTCCGGGCGCTCCGCGTGACCTATGTCGGCGAGCTTGGCTGGGAGCTTCACGTGCCGCTCGCCGCGACCGGGGCGGTCTTCGACGCGCTGATGGCGGCGGGGGCGGGCGAGGGGATCCGGCCGGTGGGCTACCGGGCGATCGAATCGCTCCGGCTGGAGAAGGGCTATCGCGCCTGGTCCTCCGATATCACCCCGAACGACACGCCCGACGAGGCGGGGCTCGGCTGGGCGGTGAAGATGCGCTCGAACGCCGACTTCATCGGCCGCAAGGCGCTCGAGGCGGCGGCGGGGCAGCCGTTGAAAAAGCGCCTCGCGGGGTTCACGCTCGACGATCCCGCGGCGGTCCTCGTCGGGCGGGAGACGATCCTGCGGGACGGGGAGCCGGTGGGCTATCTCACCTCGGGGGGCTACGGCTACACGGTCGGCAAGAGCATCGGCTACGGCTATGTCCGCCATCCGGGGGGCGTCACGGACGACTTCCTGCGCGCGGGGCGCTACGATCTCGTCGTCGCCAACGAGGTCTTCCCGGCGAGGATCGGGATGGAACCGTTCTACGATCCGGGAAACCTGCGCGTCCGGTCCTGAGGGCCCGCGCCGGTTTCCGTCAGGCCAGATTCGGATATACAATAGCGAATTGAATGCCTTGCGTGGCGTCGTTCAGGTTTTTGCCCGGCTCAGCCGGCTGGCGAGCAGGTCGCCGGTCTCCGACAGGATCGGATAGGCGATCATGGTGAAGGCGGAGTTGACCTGCTTCAGCGCCCTCAGCGTCTCCTGGTGGATGTTCGAGGTCTCGATGCTCTCCGCAAGGCCCTGCTTCAGCCGGTCGAGATGCGATCGCTGCAGGCGTTGCTCGATATCGCGGACATGGTCCTTTTCCCCGACGAGGGCGCGGGCGGCGTCGGGGTTGAGCGTCATGAGGACGTTCAGCCCGGATTGCGCGTTCGACAGGACGCGGTCGTGGAAGTCGCGGATCTCGCGCAAGCCGGCTTCGGAGAACGTGGCGCCGCTCTGGTCGAGCCGCCGGGCGAGGCCGAGCATCGTATCGGCGATGGCATTGCCGGCGCTTTCGAGATTGACCGCCATGTCGGCCAGTTCGAGCCCCCGGCGCGTCACGTCCTCGTCGTTCGAGCTCCGCTGCACTTTCGCGAGGTAAAGCTTTGTATCGATGTGCATCTTGTCGATTTCGGCTTCCTTGGCGCGGATCGCCGCGGCGGTCGCGTCGTTCCAGTCGTCATAGACCCCGATGACCGAGCGCAGCATCGCCTCCACGCCTTCGCCCATCTGCAGGATCTCGCGCGCGGCACAGGCCAGCGCCCGGTCGGGATGTGAAAGGGCCGCGGGATCGAGCGCGCTGACCCGCGACAGGTTCGCGGTCTCCGCCGGCGGCGTCACGAAGCGCGAGACGAGCTTCAGGACTGGGCCGACCACCGGCAGCGCCAGAAGGGCAAGCGCGAGGTTGAAGGCGAGGTGCAGGTTGATCACCTGTCGCGCCGACGTGGCGCCGAGAAGATCGAGGGGCGGCGCGAAGACCGACAGGGCCAGAAGCGCCGCCGCCGCGCCGCCGCCCCTCAGCGCGAGGTTGGCGATCACCACGCGCCGCGCGGCGATGTCGGAACCGAGCGTCAGCACATAGGCGATGATCGTGCCGCCGAGATTGGCGCCGAGCACCATCGCGATGCCGGCGGTGACCGGCAACACGCCTTGCGCCGCGAGCGTCACGAACAACAGGACCGCCGCGACCGAGGAATGCACCGCCCAGGCGAAGACCGCCCCGATGACGAAGGCGGTGACCGGATCGCCGCCGAGATAGCCCATCGCGGCGACCAGCCCGGCGCTGTCGCGCAAGGGTTCGGTCGCGGCCCGGATCATCGACAGCGACACGAAGATCAGCGCGAGGCCGATCAACACGCGGCCGGCCATCCGGTAGTCGCGGCTCTCGGCCTTGAGAAAGAGCGCGACCCCCGCCACAAGGAGCACCGGCACCAGCCAGTCGGCCCGGGCGAGCAGGATCTGCGCCACGATCGCCGAGCCGAGATCGGCGCCAAGGAGGATCGCGAGCCCCGCGACACCGGCGAGCGTGCCCGCCGCCACGAAGTTCGCTGTCAGGATGGCGACGGCGGTCGAGCTTTGCAGGACGATCGCCGCCGCGGTTCCGGTCAGCGCCGCAAGCAGCCGGTTCTCCGCCCCCCGCCGGAGAAGCCGGCGGAGCAGCACCGACCAGCCGCGCTCCACCCCGGTGCGCACGAGCCGCACCGCCCAGATCAGAAGGGCGGCGGCGCCGGCGACATTGAGCAGGAAAAGCAGCGGCGAGGGTTCGGGCATTCTTGTCGTCCTTGTTCGACCGGGGTCATGTTGTCATAAAACCGTCACATAATGTTTACAATCCGCCGGGCGCCGTTCGCCGCCCTGTCTTCGGTCCTGTTGACTTCGCGGCGCCACGGCTTCAGGTGGTCGCGGGTGGCGCCGGGGAGGTGCGGATGGCATTCACCATCAGACAGTTGCAGTTCTTCGTCGCGGCGGCCGAAAAGGCCAGCGTTTCCGGCGCGGCGCGGGCGCTTTCGATCTCGCAAAGCTCGATCACCGAGGCAATCCAGTCGCTGGAAGCCGATCTCGGGGTGACGCTCTTCGAGCGCCGCGCGCGCGGGCTCGACCTCACGCACAAGGGCTCGCTCTTCCTTCGCCACGCGACGCAGATCCTCGGCGACGTGTCGAACGCGCGGATGGCGTTCCGCGACGAGGCGGGGCAGATGGCGGGCAAGCTGTCGCTCGGCGTCACCTCGCTGGTTGCGGGCTATGTGCTTTCCGACATCCTGTCGCGGTTCCGCCGGGCCTGGCCCGAGGTGGAACTGTCGGCGATCGAGGACGACGGCGACTATCTCCAGCACCTCCTGATCGGCGGCGAACTCGACGTCGCGGTGATGCTGACCTCGTCGATCCGCGACCGCGCGGCGCTCCAGGTCGAGAGCCTGCTCGTCTCGCCCTACCGGCTCTGGCTGCCGCTCGGCCATCCTCTGACCGATGCCGAGGCGATCGCCCTCGACCAGCTTGCCGGCGAACCGCTGATCCTCCTCACCGTCGACGAGATCGAGGAGAGCACGCGGCGGCTCATGGCGGCGCTTTCGGTCAAGCCCGACATCGCCTTCCGCACCCGCTCGGTCGAGGCGGTGCGGAGCCTCGTGGCGACCGGGGCAGGGGTGGCGCTCCTGCCGTCGCTCGTCTACCGGCCGTGGTCGCTCGAAGGCGACCGGATCGAGATCCGAGACGTGTCGGGCGACCTGCCCTCGGTGCAGGTCGGGCTCTGCTGGCGCAAGGGCGCGCCCTTGTCGCCGGTCGCGCGGGCCTTCGTCCGCGCGGCGCAGGGCGCGGTGCCGGAGCGCTGAGGTATCGGCATGGCCGATACCACCTATCTTTCTTTTGATATTGCGAATGATCCGGGCCGGTCACAGACTAGGGCCAGCTTGGCCCGCGCCGGGCGGTGCGGCCGCGCGCGCATCGGAGGGCGGCGCGGACAACAGAAAAAGACGTCAACAGGAAGGTGCACTACCATGAAAAGGCTGCTTGTTTCCACAACGATTCTCGCGTTTTCGGCGGCCACCGTCGCCTCGGCGCAGATGACGGCCGTGGGCGACGGCGAGGGCCAGGTCGATATCGTCGCCTGGCCCGGCTATGTCGAGCGCGGCGAGACCGATGCCGCATTCGACTGGGTGACCAGGTTCGAGGAGGCGACGGGCTGCAAGGTCAACGTCAAGACCGCCAACACCTCGGACGAGATGGTGGCGCTGATGAACGAGGGCGGGTTCGACCTCGTGACCGCCTCCGGGGATGCCTCGCTGCGGCTCGTCGCCGGCAAGCGGGTACAGGCGATCAACACCGACCTCATCCCGTCCTGGGCGAATGTCGACGACCGGCTGAAGGACGCGTCCTGGTTCACCGTGGACGGGGTCCATTACGGTGTGCCCTACCAGTGGGGGCCGAACGTCCTGATGTACAACACCGAGGTCTTCCCCGAGGCGCCGACCTCGTGGGCCGTGGTCTTCGAGCCGATGGACCTGCCGGACGGCAAGCCCAACAAGGGCCGGGTGCAGGCCTATGACGGGCCGATCCATATCGCCGATGCCGCGCAATACCTGATGGCGCACAAGCCCGAACTGGGCATCACCTCGCCCTATGAGCTGAACGAGGACCAGTACAAGGCCGCGCTTGATCTGCTGCGTCAGCAGCGCGAGCTTGTCAGCCGCTACTGGCATGACGCCTTCATCCAGATGGACGATTTCAAGAACGAGGGCGTCGTCGCCTCGGGCTCCTGGCCGTTCCAGGTGAACCTCCTCAAATCCGAAGGGCTGCCGATATCCTCGACAATCCCCGAGGAGGGGGCCACCGGCTGGGCCGACACCACGATGATGCATGTCGATGCCGCCCATCCGAACTGCGCCTACAAGTGGATGGAGCACACGCTGAGCTCGAACCTGCAATCCGACCTCTCGGTCTGGTTCGGCTCGAACCCGGTGACGCCGGCCTCCTGCACCGATGGCTCGGGCGCGCAGACCGCCGAGGGCTGCACCGCGAACGGCATGGACGATTTCGAGAAGATCCGCTTCTGGACCACGCCGGTCGCGAACTGCGCGCAAGGCGAGGGCGCCTGCGTGCCCTATTACCGCTGGGTCTCGGACTATATCGGCGTGATCGGCGGCCGGTAGGCGCGGACACCGGGGGCAGAGGCGCCCCCCACCCCCATCCCCTCCCCACGGGGGGGGGGAGGGGAGCCGCCCGTCGCCCGTCCTTGCCACGCCCGCCCGCAGCGCCTCCCTCCCCCCCTCGAGGGGGAGGGATGGGGAGGGGGGCGTCACCCGAGCCAGTCGAGAGCCCATGACCCCAGCCGTCGAATTCCAGTCCGTCTCGCGCCACTTCGGAACGGTGAAAGCCGTCGACCGGGTGGACCTCGCCATCGCCGAAGGCGCGTTCTTCGCCATGCTCGGGCCGTCGGGCTCCGGCAAGACGACCTGCCTGAGGCTGATCTCGGGCTTCGAGATGCCGAGCGCGGGCACGGTGCGGATCTTCGGCGAGGATATGGGCGCGGTGCCGCCCAACCGGCGCCACGTGAACACGGTCTTTCAGGACTACGCGCTCTTTCCGCACATGTCGGTGCGCGACAATGTCGGCTACGGGCTGATGGTCCGCGGGGTCGACCGGCGGGCGCGCCGGGCGAAGGCCGAGGAGATGCTGGCGCTCGTCAAGCTCGACGGATTCGGCGACCGCAAGCCCGCGCAGCTTTCGGGCGGGCAGCGGCAGCGGGTGGCGCTGGCCCGGGCGCTCGTCAACGAGCCGCGGGTACTCCTGCTGGATGAACCCTTGGGCGCGCTCGACCTGAAGCTTCGCGAGGCGATGCAGGATGAGTTGAAGTCCTTGCAGCAACGCCTTGGAATCACGTTTGTTTTCGTCACACACGATCAGGGGGAGGCGCTCTCCATGGCGGATCGGGTCGCGGTCTTCAACGAGGGCCGCGTGGCGCAGGTGGGCACGCCCGCCGAGATCTACGAGCGGCCCGCGACACGGTTTGTCGCGGATTTCGTGGGCTCGTCCAACGTGCTGCCGCCCGAGATTACCGCGGCTGTCGGCGGGCCGCGTGCCTGGGCGAGCCTCAGGCCCGAGGCGATCCGGATTGCCTCCGAGGGGCGGCTGCGGGGCATTGTGACCGGCGCGCGCTATCTTGGCGCGGGCACCCGGATCGAGGTGTCGGCCGGGGCGCTGCCCCGGACCCCGGGATATTTGCCGCAAGATGAAGGCGGCATCGCGGTGCTGGTTCCGGCCGGACGCGCGGTTCCGGCGGTGGGCAGCGAGGTCGCGCTCGACTGGGACGAGGGCGCGCTGCATCTGATGGAGGGGGCATGACCGGGACCGCCGCCCATCCCGCGCGGGGGCCGGGTGATCGCCTGACCGGCCTTTTCTGGCGCCGGCCGAAGCTCCTGACCGCGCTCCTGATCGCGCCGCCGCTGCTGTGGCTCGGCGTCGTCTATGTCGGGTCGCTGGTCGCGCTCCTGATCCAGAGCTTCTATTCCATCGACCGGTTCTCCGGCATCGTCGTGAAGGAATTCACGCTGCGCACCTACGCAGAACTGCTGATCCCGTCGAATTTCGACGTGATCGTGCGGACGGTGACGATGGCGGCGGCGGTGACGCTCGCCTCGGTCGTCGTGGCCTTCCCGGTCGCGTTCTTCGCGGCGCGGCATGCGAAGGGTCGCTGGAAGGCGGTGTTCTACCTCGGGATCATGCTGCCGTTGTGGTCGAGCTACCTCGTCAAGGTCTATGCCTGGAAGTTGATCCTGGCGAAGGAAGGCATCGTCACCTGGGCGGCCGAGGGGATCGGCGCGGGCAATCTCCTGAACGCGGTCCTGGCGCTGCCGGTCATCGGGGGGAATTCGCTTTCCACGAGCTATATCGGGACCTTCCTGGTCTTTCTTTACGTGTGGCTGCCGTACATGATCCTGCCGATGCAGGCCTCGCTCGAACGGGTGCCGACCTCGATGCTGGAGGCCTCGGCCGATCTCGGCGCGGGCGGCTGGCGGACCTTCCGGAGCGTGATCCTGCCCTTGGCGCTGCCGGGCGTGATCGCGGGGTCGATCTTCACCTTCTCGCTGACATTGGGCGACTACATCATTCCCCAGATCATCGGGTCGAGCCGGTTCTTCATCGGCCAGACGGTCTACAGCCTGCAAGGCACGGCCGGGAACATCCCGCTCGCCGCCGCCTTCGCGGTCGTGCCGATCGCCATCATGCTGGTCTACCTGACCGTGGCGCGGAAGATGGGGGCCTTCGATGCCCTCTGACGCCCGCCCGCCCCTCGGCCTGACCCTCGGCGCCATCGCCGGCCTGGCCTTCCTGCACCTGCCGATCCTGATCATCTTCCTCTATGCCTTCACGACCGAGGAGCGGAGCTATCAGTTCCCGCCGCCGGGGCTGACGACGGAGTGGTTCGGCGTCGCCTGGAACCGGGCGGACATCTGGCCACCGCTTTACCTCTCGCTCAGGGTCGCGGCGATTTCCTCGGCGATGGCGCTGGTTCTCGGCACGCTCTGCGCCGCCGCGATGGCGCGGGCGAAGTTCTTCGGCCGCGACACGGTCTCGCTTCTTGTGGTGCTGCCGATCGCGCTGCCCGGGATCATCACCGGCATGTCGCTGCGCTCCGCCTTCGCCATCGGCGAGATCCCGTTCTCGACCTTCACCATCGTCCTCGGCCACGCGACCTTCTGCATCGTCATCGTCTACAACAACGCGGTGGCGCGGTTCCGCCGCCTCGGCCCCTCGATGCTCGAGGCCTCGGCCGATCTCGGCGCCAATTCGTTCCAGACCTTCCGGCACGTGATCCTGCCGAACCTCGGCTCGGCGCTGCTGGCCGGCGGGATGCTCGCCTTCGCGCTGTCGTTCGACGAGGTGATCGTGACGACCTTCACCGCCGGCCAGCAATCCACCCTGCCGATCTGGATGCTGAACGAACTGGTCCGGCCCCGGCAGCGGCCGGTGACCAATGTGGTGGCGATCGTCGTCTTCGTGGCGACCTTCCTGCCGATCCTTGCAGCCTATTACCTCACTCGCGGCGCCGAAGAGACCGCGGGCGGGGGCAAATGAAAGGGAGAGCCCCATGACGATGCAATTCGATACCAAGCTTTTGATCGGCGGCGCCTTCGAGCCGGGGCAGGAGCCGGGCGAGAAGGTGCTGAACCCGCGCACCGGCGCGCTGATCCTCGATCTGCCCGAGGCCTCGACCGATCAGGTGGACCGGGCCGTGGCGGCGGCGCGGGGCGCGTTCGCGGGCTGGTCGCGGACGACGCCGGGCGAACGCTCGGCCGCGCTGCTGGCCATCGCCGACCGGATCGAGGCCGAGGCCGACGGCTTCGCGGCGCTCGAGGCCTTGAACTGCGGCAAGCCGATCAACGCGGCGCGGGGCGACGAGATTCCGGCCATCGTCGATTGCTTCCGCTTCTTCGCGGGCGCGGTGCGCTGCCAGCATGGCGCCATCGCCGGCGAATACCTCGCGGGCCACACCTCGATGATCCGCCGCGACGCGGTGGGCGTCGTCGCCTCCATCGCGCCCTGGAACTATCCCCTGATGATGATGGCCTGGAAGCTCGCGCCGGCCATCGGCGGCGGCAACACGGTGGTCTTCAAGCCCTCCGAGCAGACGCCGCTGACGGCGCTGAAGCTGGCGAGGATCCTTGCCGAGGTGCTGCCCGAGGGGGTCGTGAATGTCCTGCCGGGGCGAGGCGAGACGGTCGGCAACTACCTGATCCACCACCCCGGCGTCGACATGATCTCGCTCACGGGCGACGTGGCGACCGGCAAGAAGATGCTGGATGCGGCGGCGAAGACGGTGAAGCGGACGCATCTCGAACTCGGCGGCAAGGCGCCGGTGGTGGTCTTCGACGACGCGGACATTTCCGAGGTGGTCGAAGGGCTCAGGGCCTTCGGCTACTACAATGCGGGGCAGGATTGCACGGCGGCCTGCCGGATCTATGCGGGCAGGAAGGTCTACGACAACCTCGTCGCCGACCTGACCGCCGCCGTCGCCACCATCCGGCTCGGCAACGCGGATGACACCACGAACGAGATCGGCCCCCTCATCTCGCTCCGCCAGCGCGACCGGGTGGCAAGCTTCGTCGAGCGCGCGCGCGAGCAGAACCATATCCATGTCACCACCGGCGGCGAGGTGACGGGCGAGGGCGGGTTCTACTACCGGCCCACGGTCGTCGCGGGCGCCCGGCAGACCGACGAGATCGTGCGGCGCGAGGTGTTCGGGCCGGTCGTCTCGGTCACGCCCTTCTCTGAGGTCGAGGAGGCGGTGAGCTGGGCCAATGACAGCGACTATGGCCTCGCCTCCTCGGTCTGGACCAGGGATGTCGGCCGGGCGATGGCGACGGCGGCGCGGCTGCGCTACGGCTGCACCTGGATCAACACGCATTTCATGCTGGTGAACGAAATGCCGCATGGCGGGCTGAAGCAGTCGGGCTATGGCAAGGACATGAGCGCCTATGCGCTCGAGGATTACACCGTCGTCCGCCACGTCATGGTCAAGCACGGCTGAGGGTCAGGCGCCCGCGATCGCCCCGGCGATGAGCGCGGGCACGCGGGGCGCGGTGCCGAGGGGGGGCAGGGTGACGCCCTGGAAGCCGGCGGCGTGCAGGGCGGCCGGGATGTCGTCCTCCACATGGCCCCAGCGCGCAACGAAAAGCGGCAGGCAGAGCGCGCGGGGACCCGCGCCTTCGGCGACCTCGACAAGCTCCGGCGCTTCCTCGATGAAGCCGAGCCGGCTTTCGGCGAAGGTGAGCCGTGCCGTTATCGCCGCCCGTAGCGCCCGCGCGGCGGCGGCCGGATGCGGGCTGCGGCCGGATCCGTGGGCGGCGAGGACGAGGGTCGTCTTCTCTGGCGTCCAGCCCCGGTGCGCCAGCGCGTCGGACAGCATCCCGACGGCAAGCTCGGCCGTTTCGGGCAACAGGCCGAAGGGTGTCAGCATGCGGGCTTCGGGCGCGCCGGCCTCGGCAAGCCGACGGGGAAGCAGCGTCCGGATGAACCAGCCGTCGGCCATGAAGAACGGAAAGATCAGCGCGTTTTCATGCGCTTGAACGGCAATCTTCAGGCTTTCCGGCGCGGCGAGAGTGGCTGAACCGACCGTCCAGCCCGGCAGGTGCCCCGCGACTTGCCGCGCCAGCGCCGCCAGTTCCACCTCTGGCGGGTCGGGGTCGGAGGGCTGCCCGTGGGCAACGATGATCGCGCGTCGTGTCATGCGGCCGAGCCTAGCGGATCGGCCGGGAAAGGCAATCAGTCGCGTGCCAGCGCCACGGTCTTCAGGACCGCGTGGCAGGGCACCCCCGGCGCCAGCCCGAGCGCCGCGGCCGAACGGCGGGTGATGCGCGCCCTGAGCAGTGTGCCGCCGCAATCGAGGGCGATATCGGCGGAGGCGGGCCCGGCCCCGGCAACGGACCGCACCACGGCCGGCAGGATGTTGAGCGCGCTCAAGCCCTCGGGTCGCGCGCGCGACAGCATCACGTCGCGGGCGCGGATGAATAGCCTGACCCGGGCGCCGGGCGCCCCGAGCCGCTCCGGCGTCAGGATCGTGCCGCCGGGGAAGGCGAGCGCGCAGAGCCCGTCCTCGGTCATCTCGGTGACTGTCGCGGCGATCAGGCTGCCCGGCTCCTCGCCGGCGAGGCCGGGGGCGAGCGCGGGATCGGTGAGGATCTCCGCTGTCGGCCCGAAGCCGGTGACGCGGCCCCCGGCGAGGGTCAGCATGTGCCCGGCCAGCCGCGCGACCTCGGAATGGCTGTGGCTGACATAGAGGATCGGAACCTTCGCTTCGTCCCGCAACTCCTCGATATAGGGCAATATTTCCTGTCGCCTTGCGTGATCTAGGGCGGAGAGCGGTTCGTCCATGAGGATGAGGCGCGGCGCGGTCAGGAGCGCGCGGGCGAGCGCGACGCGCTGCGCCTCGCCGCCCGACAGGGTGTCCGGACGGCGCCCGGCAAGGGGCGCGAGGCCGAAGCGGTCGATCATGGCGGCAAGGGCGCCGGTCTGGCCGGCGCGGCGGGCCGCGTAGGCGAGGTTCGCCCGCACGTCGAGGTGGTCGAAGAGCCGCGGTTCCTGAAACACCGTCGCGACCCGGCGCCGGTGCGGCGGCACGAAGTGCCCGGCATCCTCCCAGGTCTCGCCGGCGAAGGCGACCCGGCCCGCGCCGCGTTCGAACCCGGCGATCACGCGCAGCAGCGTCGACTTGCCCGCACCGCTCGGCCCGAAGAGGGCGGTGAGCCCGGAAAGCGGAACGAACCTGTCTATTTCAAGATTGAAATCAGGGTGTTGAAGGTTGATCCTGAGGTCGATCCGGGTCATCGGCTTCCCCGTTTCCGGCCGCGCCCGTTCAGCACGTAGAGCGTCAGCAGGATCGCGAAGGACAGGCCAAGGAGCAGGCCCGAGAGCAAGTGCGCCGTGGCATAGTCGACAGTCTCGACCGCTTCGTAGATCGCGATGGAGATCACCCGGGTCTCGCCGGGGATATTGCCGCCGACCATGAGCACGACGCCGAACTCGCCGAGCGTATGCGCGAAGGTCAGGACCGCCGCCGTCAGGTAGCCGCGCAGCGACAGCGGTGCCGCGACGGTCAGGAACGCGTCCACCGGCGCGGCGCCGAGGCTCGCCGCCGCCTCCATCGGCGCGCGGCCGAGCGCGGTGAAGGCCGCCTGGAGCGGCTGGACGGTGAAGGGCAGCGAGTAGAAGAGCGAGGCGAGCACGAGGCCGGCGAAGGAGAAGGTGAGCGTGCCGCCGGTCGCCGACAGCCAGAAGGCGCCGAAGGGCGCGGCCGGGTTGAAGGCGAGGAGGAGGTAGAAGCCGAGCACCGTCGGCGGCAGCACCAGGGGCAGCGCGGTCACCGCCTCCACCACCGGCGCGACGCGCGAACGGGTGCGCGACAGCCACCAGGCGAGCGGCGTGCCGAGGACGAGAAGCAGCGCTGTCACGATCGCGGCGAGCTTCAGCGTCAGCCAGAGCGGGGCGAGGTCGCCGAGGCTCATGGTGCGGTCGCGTAGCCGAAGCGCGCGATCACCGGGGCGGCGGCCGCGGAGCGGAGATAGTCGAGGAATGCCGTCGCCGCCGGATTGCCCGCGCCATGCGCCAGCAGGACCGCATCCTGCCGGATCGGATCGTGATGGTCCGCCGGCACGATCCAGCTCGCGCCGCTGCCATCGGTCACGGCCGAGCCCGCGACAAAACCCAGCTCGGCCGCGCGCGAGGCGACAAGGGCGTAGGTCTGGCCGATGTTCTCGCCGGTGACGAGCCTGTCGGAAATGTCAGAAAGATTCAGGAAAGCAAGGGTTTGTTCTGCGGCCTTGCCATAGGGCGCAATCGCGGGATTGGCGACGGCCACATGGCGGGCGGCGCGCAGGGCGGCCACCGGATCGCGGAGGTCAAGCGCGGGATCGGCGGACCACAGGACCAGTTGGCCCACCGCATAGGTGAAGCGGGTGTCGCCGTCCGCCACCCCCTCGGTCACGAGCCGTTCGGGCGTCGCCGCATCGGCGGCGAGAAAGACATCGAACGGGGCGCCGGCCTCGATCTGCGCCGCGAGCTTGCCGGTGGCGGCAGCGCTCACCTCGATCCGGTGTCCGGTCTCGGCCGCGAACCCCTCGGCCAGCGCATCCACCACCGGGCGGAAGTTGGTGGCAACGGCGACGAACGCGGTTTCGGCCCGGGCCTGAACCGCGAGCGCGAGGAGGAGGGCTGAGAGAAGAAGGCGCATGCCGGGCTCCCGTTATGGTCAGTTGGAGATAACGGCAGGAACCGCCGCGAGGCAAGCGTTATTTCCGCGCGGGAATAACGGACATCGCGACCAGCGCCGCGATCTCGTCGGCAAGGGCCGCCCCGGCCTTGGCCTGCATGTCCCGGTAGAGCGCCAGAACCCGCCGCCCGGTCTCGGTCAACTCCGCCCCGCCATGCGCCGCGCCGCCGCGGCTGGCGCTGACCAGCGGATCCCGGAACATCGCGTTCAGCCCCTCGACGAGGCCCCAGGCACGCTTGTAGCTCATCCCCATCCGGCGGCCGGCGGCCGAGATCGAGCCGGTCTCGGCGATACCTTCGAGAAGGTCGGCCTTGCCCGGGCCGAGCCAGTCGCCACCATGGACGACAAGGCGGAGCTTCAGGCCGGGTGCGTTCCTTGGCGTTTTCGTCATGCTGCTTTCGAATCCCACCGGATCGCGTCATGCTACGGGGGCAGGGGCGGCAGGGAAAGGCGGAGGCGGCAGATGCGCAAGGCCACGATCGCGGTCACGCAGTTCGCCTGCTCCCGGGATCTGCCGGACAATCTCGACCGGGCGGAGGCGATGGTGCGGCGGGCGGCCGGCGAGGGCGCCGAGATGCTGCTCTACCCGACCGCCATCGGTTCGGAGCCGCCGGCGCCGGGCTACGACAGCCAGCCGCATTGGGAAATGGCGATGCGCGGCCACGCGGCCGCGAACATCCTGCCCGTCGCCGCCTCCAACCGCATCGGCCGCGAGGTGCAGGAGGGGCGCGAGGTCACCTTCTACGGCGCGTCCTTCATCGCCGACCAGACCGGGCAGCTCGCCGCCACGGCGGGCCGCGACGCGGAGGCGGTGGCGCTGGCCAGCTTCGACCTCGACGGGATCCGCGACCTGCGCCGGAGCTGGGGTGTGTTCCGTGACCGTCGCCCGGATCTTTATGCGCCCCTTCAAGGCTTTGGCGGGCAAGGCTGACGCGGTTCAGAGGGTGGGCGGGCGCCGGTTCGGCCAGTCGGTCGCCCGGTGATAGGCATGGCCCATCGCGAGGATGGCCGCGTCCGCCCCGGTCGGACCGAAAAGCTGCATCCCCATCGGCAGGCCGCTCGCCCCGAACCCGGCCGGCAATGCGAGGCAGGGCAGCCCGATCAGGCTGACCGGCACCACGATCTCCATCCAGCGGTGGTAGGTGTCCATCGGGCGGCCGTTGATCTCCCGCGGCCAGCGCCAGCCGGCCGGGAACGGCCAGACCTGCGCGGCCGGCAGCGCCAGCGCGTCGAACCGTTCGAAAAGCCGCGCCGCCCCGGCATACCAGCGCGAACGGATGACGCTCGCCGCATGGAGATCGGCGGCCGCAAGCCCGAGCCCCTGCTCGATCTCCCACAGGGTTTCGGGTTTCGTCAGGGCGCGCCGCGCCGGGTCCGACGCCAGCTCCGCCTTCGCCCCGGCATTCAGCATCGCCCGGAGCGTGGTCCACGAGCGCCACATCTCCTCGGCCGGGAAGGGCGGGGCGAGCGGCTCGACCACCGCGCCCTCCGCCTCGAAGACCGCAAGGGCGGCCTCGCAGAGACCGGCGATGCCCGGCTCCAGCGGATAGGCACCGCCCCAGTCGGCGAGCCAGCCGATCCGCCTGCCCGCGAGCGGCCGGTCGAGACCGGCGGCGAAATCCTCGGCGGGCCGGCCGAACGGGGTTTCGGGATTGGGACCGGCCAGGACGGTCAGCAGCCGGGCGACGTCCTCGGGACTGCGCCCCATCGGCCCTTCGGTGGACAGGGTCGCAAGGAACGTGTCGCCATCCGCATCCTGCGGCACGAGGCCCCAGCTCGGGCGGAAGCCGTAGACATTGCAGAAGGCGGCGGGATTGCGCAGCGACCCCATCATGTCCGACCCGTCGGCGACCGGCACCAGCCGCGCCGCCAGCGCCGCCGCCGCGCCGCCCGACGACCCGCCCGCACTCCGCGTCCGGTCATAGGGATTGAGCGTGGTGCCGTGCACCGGATTGAAGCTGTGCGAGCCATGCCCCCATTCCGGCGTATTGGTCTTGCCGATGAGGATGGCACCCGCCGCCTTCAGCCGGCGTGCGACGAGATCGTCGGCCTCCGGCACGAACTCGGCATGAAGCGGCGAGCCATAGGTCGTCCGGAGCCCCGCCGTCGCGACGAGGTCCTTCACCGCGACCGGCATCCCGTGAAGCCAACCCCGCCGGGGTGCGCGATCCGCCGCCGCGGCCTCTTCCAGAAGGTCCGCCCTCGGCCTCGGCGAGACGATGGCGTTGATCTTCGGATTGACCGCCTCGATCCGGTCGAGAAAGGCCGCCATCACGGCGCGCGCCGAAACCGCCCCGCCCGCGATCCGCGCCGACAACTCGGTCGCGCCCAGAGCGGTCAGGTCCACCGCTTTCCCCTTCTTCGTTGCCCAAATACCCTGGGGGGTCCGGGGGGCAACGCCCCCCGGCGGATCGGGCGCGCAAGCGCCCGAAACCTCACTTCTGCAACTCGGTCCAGATCGCCGTGTAGTAGCCCTGCGCCGTCGGCGAGCAGGTCGGCAGGAACTTGCCGGCGGCCTTGAACTCCTCTGGAATGATGATCTCCGGCGCGGTCTTCATGTCCTCCGGCATGAAGGCGTCCGACCCGCTGATGCCGTTCGCATAGCGCGCGAAAGACGAGATCAGCGCGGCATTTTCAGGCACCATGATGAAGTCGAGGAACTTGTACGCTTCCTCGACGTTCTGGGCGTCCGACAGGAGCATCACCTGATCCATCCAGAGCGGAAATCCTTCCTTGGGATAACCGTAGACGATATCCGGGTTTGCCAGACGCGCGCGGAAGATCGCGCCGTTCCAGTAGACCGATGCCATCACATCGTTGGCAGCCATCTTTTCGGTCATGCCGTAGTCCATCGACAGCCATTTCGGTTTGGCTTCGAGCAGCGCATCGCGCACCTTCTTCAGGACCTCGGTATCCTCGGTGCAAGGCTCGCCGCCTTCGTACATGATCGCCAGCGACAGGACGTCGTTCATCTCGGGCGTCACGTTCACCTTGCCCACCAGTTCCTCCGGCGGATCCATGAAGATGGCCGAGGTGTTGATGTCGCCCGAATAGGCGGTCTTGTTCACCGCGACGCCGGTCGACCCCCACTGCCACGGCACCGAGAACTTCCGGCCCGGATCGTAAGAGACGTCCATCCATTCGGGCGCGATGTTGCCGTGATTGGACAGCTTTGACAGGTCCAGTTCCTGCGCGAGGCCCTTTTCGACATAGATCTGGACGTAGTTTGCCGACGGCACGACGAGGTCGAAGCCGTGACCGCCCGCCTCGATCTTCGCAAGCGCTGTGTCGTTGGAATCGTAGTCAGTGATCGTGACCTTGATGCCGGTTTCCGCCTCGAATTTCGAGATCAGTTCGGGATTTGTGTAGTCGCCCCAGTTGAAGAGCTGCAATGTGCCCTCGGCGTGGGCGAGCGATGTCGACACCATCATCATGGCCACGGCTGAAAGGTACTTTCTCATTTTTTACTCCCTGTTGGTTGTCAGTCTTTTTTGCGCGTCAGAAAGAAGAACGCCGTCAGGAGGACGACGGTCAGGACGAGCAGCACCGTCGAGATGGCATTCACCTCGCTGGTGACCTGGCGCCGGATCTGTCCAAGCATGTAGGTTGGAAGCGTATCCTGCCCCGCGGATTTAACAAACACCGTTATAACAACATCGTCGAGCGATGTGACAAAGGCCAGCATCAGACCCGCGATCATCCCCGGTGCCAGAAGCGGCAGAGTCACGCGGCGGAACGTCTGCCACGGCGAGGCATAGAGGTCGGCCGCCGCTGTTTCGAGTGTCAGGTCCATCCCTTCAAGCCGCGCGCGGATCGGCAGATAGGCAAAGGGTATGCAGAACGCCGAATGCGCCGCTATCAGGTAGCCGAGCCCTTGATAGCCCGTCGCCACCTTGATCGACGCAAAGAAGATCAGGAGCGCCACCGCCGTCACGATTTCGGGCACCATGAGGGGCTGGTTGATCATGACATAGATGAATGTCTGGCCCTTGAACGCCTTGCGCCGCGTCGTTCCGAGCGCGGCCATCGTCGCCGCGACCGTTGCCACCACCGAGGCGCAGCTTGCGATGACAAGCGAGCGGACGGTGACCTCCTTCACCTGCTGGTTCGCCCAGGCGCGCGCGTACCAGTCGAGGGTGAAGCCTTCCCAGACGGCAACCGATTTGCCCGAGTTGAACGAGTAGAGCACCAGCATGAGGATCGGCAGGTACAGGGCGGCGAAAACCAGCAGCGCCATCGTGCTGAAACCGGGAAGCCGCGAGACCGAGAACGCTTTGTTAGCCATCGGTCTTCTCCGGTGCCGTGACGCGCACATAGACAAGAAGCGTCAGGGCCACGATGACAAGCAGCAGGACCGACAGCGACGCGCCGAGTGGCCAGTTCCGACCCTGACCGAATTGCAGGTCGATGAAATTGCCGATCATCATCTGTCGTCCGCCCCCGAGAATGCGCGGCGTGACATAGGCGCCGAGCGACGGGATGAAGACGAGGATCGAGCCTGCGACGATGCCGGGCCTGACGATGGGCAGGATGATCCTGCGAAGGACCTGCCAGCGGCTCGCATAAAGGTCGTATCCCGCCTCGAGGAGCCTCAGGTCGAAGCGATCGATCGCGGCAAAGAGCGGAAGCACCATCAGCGGCAGGTAGACATAGGTCATCCCGATGAAGACGGCCGTGTCCGTATAGATGATGTTGATCGGCGTCTCGATGAGTCCGGCCTTTATCAGAACGGTGTTCAGCAATCCTTCATTGCGGATGATCTGGTTGATCGCGAAGGTCCGGATCAGCAGGTTCGTCCAGAACGGGATCGTGATCAGGAACAGCCAGAGCGCTCGGGACGCCGGCGGCCGCATCGCGATGAACCACGCCGTCGGGAACCCGACGATGAAGGTGAAGATGGTCGTCAGGATGGACAGCTTCACCGACCGCCAGAAGATCGTCAGATGCGCGTCCGCAAGCTTCAGCGTGTTGTCGAAGATATCCCGCGTGAACAGAATCCCCCGCCATGCATCGGTTGAGAACTGCCATTCGACGTTGCCGTATTTTCCGGGCGTCAGGAAGGAATAGACGAACATGATCATGAGGGGGCCTGTCGCGGCCAGCGTCAGGATGACGAGCGCAGGCGTGGACAGCAGCCAGGCATTGCGGGCTGCCCGCGTGTTCTGCCGGTTCTCGCTGGTGCTCACTCTCAGTCCTCCAGAACCTGGACCGCGCCCGGCGCGAAGCTGATGCCGACGACGGCGCCCGGCTTCGGCTCGCCGGCCCCGTCGGGATCGGTCTGCTGGCGCGCGACAAGCTCGGTCCCGTCGAGCAGCTTCAGGTGCACATGGCTGTCGGTGCCGAAATAGACCGAATGGCTGACCGTGGCCGAAAGCGCGCCGGCCATGCCCTGCGGCACCAGCCTGAGATGCTCCGGCCGGACGGCGAGGGTGGCCGCGCCATCGGCACGGCTCTGGCCGATCTTCAGCTCGACCCCGCCCGCCAGATGGGCGGCCCCGCCACGGATCCGCGCCGGAATGAAATTCGTCTCGCCGATGAAATCGGCGACGAAGCGGTTGGTCGGACGGGCGTAGATCTCGCGCGGGGAGCCGATCTGAAGAATGCGACCGCCCGACATCACGCCGATCCGGTCGGACATGGTCAGCGCCTCTTCCTGGTCGTGGGTGACGAAGACGAAGGTGATGCCGGTCTCGAGCTGGAGCCGCTTCAGTTCGCCCTGCATCTCCTTGCGGAGCTTCAGGTCGAGCGCCGAGAGCGGCTCGTCGAGCAGGAGCACCTTCGGCTTCGGCGCAAGGGCCCGGGCCAGCGCCACGCGCTGCTGCTGGCCGCCCGAAAGCTGCGCCGTCTTGCGCCCCGCCATCGCCTCGAGCTTGACCAGCGCCAGCATCTCGGCCGTGCGCTGCTCGACCTCGGCCTTCGGACGGCCGAGCATCTCGAGGCCGAAACCGATATTCTCGGCGACGCTGAGATGCGGGAAGAGCGCGTAGCTCTGAAAGACCGTGTTCACCGGCCGCCTGTTCGGCGGCAGGTCGGTGATGTCCTGACCGTCCAGAAGGATCGTGCCCGAGGTCGGGCTGTCGAAACCGGCGATCAGCCGCAGGAGCGTGGTCTTGCCGCAGCCCGACGGGCCGAGAAGCGTGAAGAATTCCCCCTGCCGGATCGCGACCGAGACCGTGTCGAGGGCGCGGACCGCCCCGGCACCCTGGCCGAACTCCTTGACCGCGTCGCGGGCTTCGACGGCATAGGTGTCTGTCACTCTGCGGTCCCTCCCCAGGTGGGCGTCAGAATTTGATCATTTGGCGGTTTGAGCATCGCGCCTTTCCCGATGGTCGACGAAGGCGACGTTTGTTGTCAAACGATTCCTCCGATCCCTGTTTCCCGGTCCGGCCTCAAGCTGCATTGATCAAATCCCTTTCGGCCCCGCCCCGGCGCGCGCTGCCGGCGGCCGCCGCCCGGCCCAGGGGCGGGCGGTTTCCAGCTCGGCCGAGAGCGCGATCAGTTCCTCGTCGGCGCCGAAGCGCGCGGCAAGGTGAATGCCGATCGGCAGGCCCTCGGCGGTCCAGTAAAGCGGCAGCGACGCGGCCGGCTGGCCCGAGGCGTTGAAGGCGGCGCAGAAGGGGGAATAGTCGAAGACCATCCCCGCGCCCATCCGGTAGTCGACATAGTCCCTGCCGGCATGGGAAAACCGCCCGACCATCGCCGGCGGCTCGGCCAGCGTCGCGGTCAGGAGCATGTCCCATCCGTCGAAAAACCCAGCCATTTCGCGGCCATAGGCGTGGATCTTGCCAACCGACTCAAGGTAGTCGGCGCCCGAGATCGTGGCGGCATAGTCGAGGGTGGAGCGGCTCACCTCCTCGACATCGTCGGGGCCAAGCGCGCGGCCCTTCGCGGCGAGCGCCTTGCGGATGCCGAGCGCCGTGCCGCAGCCGACGATCTTCGTCCAGGCGGCCATCATGCCCTTGGTGTCGGCGCCGGGCCGGGCGGGTTCGACCGCATGCCCGAGGCTTTCGAGAAGCGCCGCCGCGTCGCGCACCGCGTCGCGGCAGTCGGGGTGGATCGCCTCGCCGGTCAGCGTCGTCTCGCAGAGCGCGATCCGCAGCCGGCGCGGCGGTCGGGCGATCGCCGCCCGGTAGCCCTTGCCGAGGGGCGGCGCCCAGTAGGGCGCGCCGGGATCGGCACCTTCGCAGGCGTCGAGCAGCACCGCGCTGTCGCGGACCGAGCGGGTGAGGAAGCCGTCGATCGCCATTCCCGCCCAGCCTTCGCCGGCATAGGGCCCGTCCGGCAGCCGCGCCCGCGTCGCCTTGAAGCCGTAGAGCCCGCAGCACGAGGCCGGGATCCGCACCGACCCGCCGCCATCCGACCCGTGCGCGGCCGGCACGATCCCCGCCGCCACGGCGGCCCCGGCGCCGCCCGACGATCCGCCCGGCGTGCGGGCGAGGTCCCAGGGATTGCGCGTCGGCCCGCCATGGATCGCCGCCTCGGTCGCAGGGCCGACCCCGCCCTCGGGCGAGGTGGTGCGCCCGAAGGTCACGACGCCGGTCGCGCGGATGCGCTCGAAGATCGCGCTGTCGAGCCGGTAGCGCGTGTTCGCCAGCAGCCGCGAGCCGTTATGCGAGGGGAAGTCCACCGCCTCGCAGCCGAGGTCCTTCAAGAGGAAGGGCACGCCGCGAAGCGGCCCGTCGGGCAGGCCGGCCGCGATGGCGGCGCGGGCCTTCTCCTCCTGCATCAGCACCACGGCGTTGAGGGCGGGGTTGCGCGCCGCGACCCGGTCGAGCGCCGCGTCGAGCAACTCGCCCGCCGAAACGGCGCCATTCGCGACCGCCGCCGCCATCGCGGTCGCATCCCAGTCGTCGTATTCCGCGATCATCTGCCGCCCCCAAGCCGCCATCCGAGGCCAGTTAGACACAGCAGGCCGGCTTCGGCAATCGCCTGGGCGCCGGAGAGGGGCGCACCCCCGCCGCGCGAAGGCAGAGCGGCCCTTGCAGCCCCCGGCGCGCGTCACTAAGACAAGGGTAAGGTTCTGTGCATAAGCATTTCACCCGGGAACAGCGACAGGCGGACGATGATGAAAGACCCCTATGATCTCTACATGAACACCCTCGTGCCGATGGTCGTCGAGCAGACCTCGCGCGGGGAACGGGCCTATGACATCTATTCGCGCCTGCTGAAGGAGCGGATCATCTTCCTCTCCGGTCCGGTCCACGACGGCATGTCGACTCTGATCTGCGCCCAGCTTCTCTTCCTCGAGGCGGAAAACCCGTCGAAAGAGATCGCGATGTACATCAACTCGCCCGGCGGCGTGGTGACGAGCGGCCTCTCGATCTACGACACGATGCAGTATATCCGGCCGAAGGTCTCGACCCTCGTCATCGGCCAGGCGGCCTCGATGGGCTCGCTTCTGCTGACGGCGGGCGAGAAGGGCATGCGCTTCAGCCTGCCGAACAGCCGGATCATGGTGCACCAGCCCTCGGGCGGCTATCAGGGCCAGGCGACGGACATCATGATCCACGCCCAGGAGACCCAGAAGCTCAAGGACCGGCTCAACGACATCTATCACAAGCACACCGGCCAGCCGGTGAAGAAGGTCGAGGCGGCGCTGGAGCGTGACAACTTCATGTCGCCCGAGGATGCCAGGGACTGGGGTCTGATCGACGAGATTCTCGCCGCCCGTCCCGGCGAAGACGCGAAGAAGTGACCGGAACCGCCCGCACCCGTGACGCGGGGCAGGGTATTTTGGCATTGTGATGAGATGGTGCCTGCCCTAATCTCGTCAAAAAGGGCATTCACGAAGACGATGAACGAATTGCGAACAGGCCGCAGAGGGTGACGATGGCGAACAATTCAGGCAGCGACAGCAAGAACACGCTCTACTGTTCTTTCTGCGGAAAGAGCCAGCACGAGGTGCGCAAGCTGATCGCTGGCCCGACAGTCTTCATCTGCGATGAATGCGTCGAGCTCTGCATGGACATCATCCGCGAGGAGACGAAGTCGACCGGTCTGAAATCGACCGACGGCGTGCCGACGCCGCGCGACATCTGCAAGGTACTGGACGACTATGTCATCGGTCAGGAACATGCCAAGCGCGTGCTCTCCGTCGCCGTCCACAACCACTACAAGCGGTTGAACCACGCCTCGAAATCCGCCGATATCGAGCTGGCGAAGTCGAACATCCTGCTGATCGGCCCGACCGGTTGCGGCAAGACGCTTCTGGCGCAGACGCTCGCGCGCATCCTCGACGTGCCCTTCA
>WOYI010380165.1_pt1 | contig 35327 bp, 35 predicted proteins | sample 6423411 | NCBI WGS metagenome assembly WOYI01 (sample SAMN13441803, study PRJNA592873) | oil field metagenome | biome: oil field; feature: oil-well bore; material: oil-contaminated soil; isolation source: oil-contaminated soil from oil-well borehole | place: Germany: Wietze | collected 2016-10-18 ...
CGGCAGCGGAGTTCGGCTTTTCGCTGATTTTTGCTTCCCCCGCGCCGCTGACCACTGTGCGATAGTGCGTCCCGATTCATCACCGCCAGGGTGGCAACCAGATCAGCCGCTGCAGTGGTGGACAGCTCGACGGCCGATTCCTCGCCTGCCTGGCCCGACGCCCGCATGCCTGCCGTGTCATGCTTTTCCCGGGCTATGATGGTGTGTGTGGGTTTGGCTCACTTCACTCGGCTCTATGCGCTGCTTGGCAACGCTTGTGATGCTTGGAGCAGCAAACTGGCACGCTACGGCAGCCGTCGGCTATGGCGGGATACGTTTCGTGAACTCACCAGCGCAGTCTCGCAACCGCCCGACTTCCTGGGCCCTTGAACGAATCAAATGCGCCAATCAGGTCTTGCGCTTGAACAGGAAACGGTCTGGCTACCTGATCCGTAGATGTTGATCAAGCAAGGTCGCAATTTCGTCTGGGGGCAACCCGGCCTCCAAGGCTCTGCTCAAAACCGCCCCTAGCCGCTGCCAGCCCTGCGGTGGCGCGATATTGCTCGAGACCGTCTCGTTCAAGCGGAACATCAGCCCTTCAAGCAGTTCCTCATCATCCACTTCGGCGGCTGCGAGAACAGCCAGCCCCAGCAGGGCACCGCGCGCTGACTCCAGCGATGTGGTGGGAACCCTTGCCAGCGCCGTGGGCATGGTAATGACGCGATCCGCCCTGACCACTGATGCCAACTCGGCAGCCTGATCGATGCCAGGCTCGATCTCCAGGCGGATCAGCGCATCGCCCGCCAGAAGAAAGCGCGTCTTGATGAGACCTGGTTGATCATCACAAAACAGCCACACCGGCTGCGTGTTGGCCAACAACACGGCCAGCACGAGTTTGCTGTCATCGAGTGCGCCACGATCCTGCCATTGGTGCAGTACATCCGTGCGCAGACGCCCGCCTTCGACGCCGAGGTGGTGCAGCAGGCCAACCACTCGTTTGGCGGATATCACCTGCTCCCTGCCGCGCAACCAGACGGAAAGATTGGCCGTGCGGATGCCGGTGGCTACGGCAATCCGCCCCAGTGTTTCTCCTCGCAGCCGGACCAAGGCGGCGGCAAGAGCCGGTAATTGTTCGGGAGCAACGCTTGGCATCAACGATCCTCTGGATTCACTGTAAATCACTATAAGGTTTTTTGGTTGCCAAGACGAGCACGCCTAGCTGGTCAAACGCCCAAATGTGTGTTATAGTAATTTATAGTTAGGTTGTTTGGGAGGTCATGATGCACAAGCCACAGCACCCTCGTCCGTTGCGTCAGCGGGAATACGAAGCCGGCATCGCCGCGCTCAAGGAGCGGCACCCCTGGCTTGCCAGGCAGATCGTCGAACCAGCGCCGGGGCACTTGGCCCTGGTGGCGCACCTGTTTGCCCAAGTGGAATGCCTCTTGCCGCCTTCAGTGCTTGCACGAAAGGGTGCGCTCTCCGTGAGTTGCAACCGTGATCGGTTGGCCATCCATTTCCAAGCATCGCGTCGCCATGGCGAGCGTGCAGCGGCGGTTCTTGATCTGATTGCACAGACCAAGTACTTGTCGTTGCAGTGTTGTCCGGCCTGCGCTGCGCCGGTCACCGGTGATGCTATCCGGCCACAGCGCTGTTCGCAGCATGACAACGCCCTTGGCCTGTTTGCCGAAGAACTTCGTGGAAGTCGGCAGCGCCTCATCGATCAAGGTGTAGAGCAGGTGGCACGCGAACCCGGCAATGTCACGAAAAAAGACGTGCGTACCCATGCAAAGAAGGAAGAAGGCGCGCAGAGCGAAGCTGCGCCGGAGCCTGCACCGCCATCCGACGAACCTCGGGCAGCGCAGCTGCCGACCATCGTTTTTCTGGACGAAGCGAGGCTGGAGGCGTTCGTTGATCGCCATCGCCCAAAGGGTGGCGACAAATTCAAACGCGTGCAGGGCATTGCCGAGCGAATCCGGAGTGCCGGGCTCGGCAGTCGCCAACTGGGCGTGCTGCCCTCGGACTGGAAAGCCATGCTGGACGAGTTTGCTCTGGTGTTTCCGAATTGCAATGAACTGGCCGAGTTGCTGCGCGATCACTTCGCCCTGTCCCGTCTTGGAGACGGTCGCGTGTCCTGGCCCGCCGTGCTGTTGGTCGGCCCAGCCGGCATCGGCAAGACCGAGGCGGCCCGTTGGTTGGCGAATCAGCTCTCGTTGCCTTTCCGGATGTTCGACATGGCCAGCGCGCAATCGAGTTCGCCGCTCGCTGGCTCAGAAGCGTTTTGGAGCAACTCTGAACCTGGGCATTTGTTTGAACTGCTGGCCTACCAGCCATTGGCCAATCCGGTGGCGGTGCTCGATGAACTCGACAAGGTAGGTAACGGTAGACCGTTATACGACCCGCTGGCCGCACTCTATACGCTGCTGGAGCCACGCAGTGCCCGCAATTTCATCGACCTGTCGATCCGCGATTTTTCCATCGACGCCAGTCACGTCAACTGGATCGCGACCGCCAACGACATGGAAGCCATTCCGGGGCCGCTTTGCTCGCGTTTGACGGTATTACATATCCAGCCACCCAAGCCGGAACAGGCCAGGAGCATCGCGCAAGCGATCTACAACCGTCTGCGCGACGAGTCGAGCTGGGGCAATGCTTTCGTCGAACGATTGGATGCGGATGTGCTGGCCCGCTTGCAAACCTTGCCGCCGCGCAGCATGCGCCTTGTGTTGCAGCGGGCCTTGGGAGCGGCGGCACGGGATGGCCGGGGCGTTGTCCGGGTGGCGGACATCACGCCGCCGGTCGAGGTCAGCCGCCGATGCTTGGGGTTTGTCAGCGAAGGGTGGCACTGAACGTGGTCAGCGCAGTTTTGTCAGCCTGGCCGCGCCTGCGGCCAGGCTGCCGCCTCGCTGGGATAGATGGCAGCCGGGCCGCTGTCGTGGCACAGCCGGTCAGCAGAAGAGGCAAAAGCAACAGGCTCCGGCATTGTTTCGTGGCAGTTCCTCGCATGGCTTATCCGTTGAAGATGGCATCGAGCCGGGCATCCCAAGTCTCCGCAGCGCCGCGGTTCATCATGGAAAACCTGAGCAATGGATGCTGTGGGTCGGCTGTTTGCAGCTCGATGGCGAAATTCATGCGCTGTACGTTGACATGGCCACTGTGGCCGTGCATCTCTAGCTTTCCCTTTCGCGCCAGGTCATCTGCCAGCTGTGTACCCAGGAAAAGTCATGGATGCGCCAGGTATCACCCACGACCGAGCAGAACGCGAGCTTGCGGTGCTGCCGATCGAACACCATGAAGGCCGGGGGTTTGCCCAGGATGTGCCCAGCATCGAATGACAGCCCCTCCTGGGCATTGATCTTGGCGACCAGCGCCTGGCAGCGCGCCTGCAATCGAGTCAGAAAGCGGGAACACAGCATAAAGATTGCCAGCGGAATCAGCATCCAGGCCGGGAGCTCCCAATTGATATGCACGTGGGCATCAAGCATCCCCTATACAAATACCAATGCGATGATGACCGTAGCGGCACCAGAAATCAGTCCCACAACATTGACCAGACCTGAGGCCAAACTAACCCCAACAATTTTCAAGTAACCCGCCATTTGCCACCTCCGAGCTGTTATTCACTAAGGATCATTTTATGGATCAATTATTATGGCGATTATTATGGCGATTGGGTCAAAGTGCAACATCGCACTGCTCAACATCTTCAAGCAGGCCGAAGCACTGGAACAGGCGCTCTACCCGCGCCGACCAGAGCGGGACAGCCGCTTGATTCACCCTGGTGATCGAGGGGCGCAGTCTGTCTCGATCCGTTACAGCGAGCGCTTGGCGCAAGCCGGCGTCGAGCCGTCGGCAGGCAGCAAGCAGGGCTACTGGGAATAGAGCCAGTGGCCAAAGCAGGGCGAGACGCCCGCTTACCCAGAAAGTGCTGCAAGGCTTTTTACCGCACGGCGCCGCATTTGGGATGCATCCCATGGCCATTGCCACTCCTGAAAAAAGCATAGGAGAAGAATAAAACCTTATTTCCCGCCCGTCTACTTATGATTTTCCCGTCACCAGGCGGCCCGTTGCCCGGACAGCTTGCTCACCGCCTCTAAACCGGCCTGCATCGCGCGGCGATCCATCGGCGACCTTGGCCTTGTTCCTCTTGTCCCGCTTCGTCGGGGTAACCAGGGCGTGGTGCGGACTGTTGGAGGCACACACACCATGACAGCGTGTCAGGTTCACACGGTTTGGGCACCAGGGCGGCGCGATGGGCTATGAGGTCGAGTGGCTCGACAAAAAATCGCCGGGAGCGATTTTGAACAGCCGGGGGCTGGCCCGAAGGGCGGTGTGCAGGATGCCCGGAGTAACATCATGGGGCTGGCGCCATCCTTGTGCGGCGTCGTGATCTGGTCTCGGAATTGCCGTTCGGGGTCAGCGGCAGCCGTTTTCCCACACTGCCGGGCGGCCCTGGCCGCCGCCGTGTGGGGCATGATCCGCGTGTGTTTTTTACACAGTTTATCGCTTGGCTTGGGATCTTGAAGAACTCGGTCTGCGATGCTGACCAGTACCAGCCATTGCCCGGCAGAGTATACCGGCTATTCCCACTCGATGGTGGCTGGGGGCTTGCTGGTGATGTCGTAGACCACCCGGGAGATGTCTTTGACCTCGTTCACGATGCGCCGGGCACAACGCTCCAGGAATTCATGGGGCAAGGCGGCGCTGGTGGCGGTCATGAAGTCGTTGGTGACCACGGCGCGCAAGGCAATCACCGGGCCATAGTGGCGCGCATCGCCCATCACCGCCACCGAGTTGACCGGCAGGTAGACCGCGAACGCTTGGCTGGTCTTTTCCATGAAGCCCGCCATGGTGAGCTCTTCCAGAAAAATGGCATCAGCCTCTCGCAATGTGGCGACCGCATGGGGCTGCACCTCGCCCAGTACGCGCACGGCTAGTCCCGGCCCGGGGAAGGGGTGGCGCATGATGAGGTCCCGCGGCAGTCCCAGTTCGAGGCCGATGGCGCGCACCTCGTCCTTGAACAGCTCGCGCAGCGGCTCCAGCAGGGGCAGCGCCATCACCTCCGGCAGGCCGCCCACGTTGTGGTGGGACTTGATCACATGGGCCTTGCCCTTGGCCCGGGCCGATTCGATCACATCGGGGTAGATGGTGCCCTGGGCGAGGAAGTCGATGGGTTCGAGCTCCCGGGCATGCGCCTCGAACACCGCGATGAAGCAAGCCCCCAGCGCCTTGCGCTTGGTCTCGGGGTCGCTCAGGCCAGCAAGGGCGCCAAAGAAAGCCTCAGCGGCATGCACGGTACGCACTGGCATGCCCAGGTGCCGGGCCAGGGTCTGCTCCACGAAGGTCACATCACCGCAGCGCAACAGGCCGGTGTCCACGAACAGGCACACCAGCCGTTCGCCGATGGCGCGATGTATCAAGGCAGCCGCCACCGATGAATCCACGCCGCCAGAAAGCGCCAGCAGTACCCGGCCATGCCCGGCCTGCTCCTGGATCTGGACGATCAATTGCTCCGCGATGCGCTGCGTGGTCCAGGTAGGCTTGCAAGCGCAGATGACCCGGGCAAAGCGCTCCAAAATGCGCAGGCCGCAGGGCGTGTGGCTCACCTCGGGGTGAAACTGGATGCCATAATAGCGTTTTTCCTCCTGGGCGAAGACCGCCACGGAGCAGGTGGCGGTGCTGGCTACGGCCACGAAGCCCTGGGGCGCGCTGAGCACATGGTCGCTGTGGCTCATCCAGATGTCCAGGACCGGACGGCCCGCCTCATCGAGGCGATCCTCGATGCCGTCCAGCAGGGTGCAGCGGCTGTGCACCACAAGCTCGGCGCCGCCGAATTCCCGTTCTCGGGCGCGCACCACCACGCCACCGAAATGCTGTGCCATGGCCTGCATGCCGTAGCAGATGGCCAAAACCGGCAGGCCACTGTGCCAGACGCATGCTGGAATGGTGGGCGCGCCAGGGTCGGTGACCGACTCGGGCCCACCCGAAAGGACGATACCCCGGGGCTGCAGGGTAGTAAGAGCCGCGGCGCAATCCTGTGGATCACACAGGGAGGCAGCGATGTCCAGCTCCCGTAGCCGGCGCACCACCAGCTGCGTGTACTGGGAGCCAAAGTCCACCACCACGATGCCGCCGTGTTGCATCTGTTCAAGCATGTCTTGTTCCCATCCGCAAAGAGAGCCGCTCCCAGGCTACACCACAGGGCAGGCCGGCCAGCAGGGCGAGCACGAAGCCACCATGATAACTGCCCAGCACCTCGTCGCCCAGAGAGCACATGGCATACAGGGCAAGCCCCGCGGCAAGCGTGAGGTGCTGCGCTGGGGCAATGCATGCCAGACGCAGTGCCTTGAGGATCATGATGGCCATCAGGACATGGAGGCCCAACCCCACCACGCCCAGCTCCAGGGTAAGCTGCAGATAGCTGTCATGCACGTGGCGGTAGGGCTTGCCTGCCTCGTTCATGAAGCCATCCTGCGCCAGCAGCGGGGCGATGGCGCCGGGGCCATGGCCCAGTAGGGGATGCGCGGCGATATGGCGCAGCGCCCAGCCGCTGAGGTGCAGGCGCACCTGGAGCGAGCTGTGTCCTTGTGCGGGAACCTGGCCTGTGGTGAGCACCTGGCGTATCACCTGCGTGCTTTCCCCAAGGCGTGCCATGATACCGGCATGCTGGCTCAGGGCCACCACACCCAGGACCAGCACCGTGGCCAGGATGCCCAGGCGGCCGGCCCGGTCGGATGCCATTGCGCCAGCCCTGGGGGCTGCAGCACGCCGGGACCACGACAGCCACCACATGGCCAGCAGTACCAGCGCGGTGGCAAGCCAGGCCAGCCGCGCGCCCGAAGCCACAAGCCCTATAGCAAAGAAACCCAGTCCACCCAGCCACACCCCCAGGCGCGCGAGGCGCATCTTCTGGCCATGCAAGAAGCAGGGCGCATAGGCGGCCAGTCCCACCAGGCAGCCAGCGCACCACAGCCCGAACAACGTGGCAGCGTTGCCGAAGGTGGCCCGGGCGTGCCCGGAAAGCAGGCCCTGCCAGGTGGCGGCATCCAGCTTGCTGGCGATGCGCAGCGCAAAGCCGCTTGCCAGCAGCGCCAGCAGCACATCGATCCTGGGCTTGGCGATGTGCGTGGCCCAGGCCACCAGCACGATGCTGAGCGGCCCCCGGTAACTTGCTGCCCAGGCAGCCTTGGTGATCGAACCGGCCTCCTCTGGATAGAGATGGCGGGCCCTCAGGCTGCTTGCCAAAAGCACAATCCAGTAGGTCAGGAGCAGGATCAGCAAGGTCTGGCGGTGCCAGGCCCTGGGCTGGGTGGCAAGTCCCAACAGGCCGGCCAGCAGCAGGAAACCCAGGGCGGCGTTGCCCCAGGATACCTTGAACAGCGCCCCAAAGGCCAACAGATGAAGCCCCAGGATGGCGCAATACCGGCCCAGGTGATCCAGATGTCGGTGCCCTGCCAGCAGGTTGTCTTTCTGGGTGATGGTCAAGGCGATGGCAATCCCAGGGCAGCGGCATAACGCTGCGCCTGTTGCCTTGGCTCGAAGCGCTGCGCCGAGGCGCGCAGCACCTCGGCTGGTGTGGGATGATCCAAGGTATGGAAGATGGCCTCGGCCAGGGCCTCGGGCTGGCCTACGGGGGTCAGCCTGCCCAGGCGGCCCTGCTCCAGGATCTCCCGGGGGCCATGGGGGCAGTCGGTGGCGCAACTGGGAATGCCCAGTGCCACGGCCTCGGCCAGCGCGTTGCCGAAGCCTTCATAGTGAGAGGCAAAGGCAAAAGCCTTGGCCCGGGCCATCACGGCACAAGGATTGTCAAGGTGGCCACACCAGACCACCTTGTCCGCCAGCCCCAGCGTGTCGCTGACCCTTTCCAGGGCCGCGCGCAGCGGCCCATCGCCAAGGATGGCCAGGCGTATCGGCCGGCTGCGGGCCACCACGGCACAGGCCTGCAGCAGGGTGATAAAGTCCTTCTGGGCTACCAGCCGCCCCGAGGAGACCACCAGCTCCCCCGCAGCGCTGATTCCCCGAGGCAAGGGCCCGTTGTCGGCCATGTGTCGCAGGTTTGCGCTGTCAATGGGATTGAAGATGGGCAGCACAGCAGGTGCGGCAGCGCTACCCAGTAACCCGGCAAGCTCACCGGCCAGGCCGGCCGACGGTGTGATCAGCACGGCAGCCCGACTGGCGATACGCTGCAGCAAGGCCGTGCGCCGCCCGGTACGAGCCTGTGACCAGCCCGCCATGGGAGCCAGCAAGGCGTTGTGAAAACCTGCGCCGTAAAGCCCCCCATAGCGGCTCAGCAGCAGCGCATCGAGCGCCATGCGGGCGGCCCGCATCTCGAAACTCAACAGGGCCATGGGCCGGTGACGGCGCAGGTACCAAGCCAGATGGGCCGCTTGGCCCATGCGATGCTGACCTGCCAGGGGCAGCCAGGCGATGCCCTCATCCAGACCCAGGGGCTTGCCCGGGCTGGCCAGGGCCACATGATGGCCAAGCCGGCCAAGCCAGTTGGCCAGCAGCACCAAGGTGGTTGCCAGACCACCGCCATTGCGGCCCGCATGCCGACTCACCAGGCCCAGCAACAGCACGGCGGGCCGCTGGGCGGCGCTCATGGGTTCACATCATGCTGTAGTTGGGCCCGCCGCCGCCCTCGGGGGTGACCCAATTGATGTTCTGGGCAGGGTCCTTGATGTCGCAGGTCTTGCAGTGGATGCAGTTCTGCGCGTTGATGTGGAAGACAGGCTGGCCTTGCTCTTGCACCACCTCGTAGACACCAGCAGGGCAGTAACGCTGTGCCGGTTCGTCGTAGTGGGGCAGATTCTTGGCGATGGGAATGGTTGGATCCTTGAGCTGCAGATGGCAGGGCTGGTCTTCCTCGTGGTTGGTGCCGGTCAAATAGACCGAGGAGAGCAGATCGAAGGTGAGGGTGCCGTCCGGTTTGGGGTAAGAGATGGGGCTGGCATCGGCAGCCGGCAGCAGCGAGGCGTAGTCCGCGCTGCTGTCACGGATGGTCCAGGGCAGTGTGCCGCCAAAGAGGTTCTGATCGATGAAAATGGCGGCACTGCCGGGCAATAGGCCCAGGTGATGCAGCAAGCCGGTGAAGTTGCGCGCCCGGTAGAGTTCTTCGTGTACCCAGGAGTTCCTGACTGCCTCGCCGTAGGCCATGAGTTCGCTGTGTCGCTCGCCTTGGCCCAGGGCGGCAAAGATGGTCTCGGCTGCCAGCATGCCGGTTTTCATGGCGGTGTGGTTGCCCTTGATCTTGGCGGGATTGAGAAATCCTGCCTCGCAGCCCACCAGCACCCCCCCTGGAAAGCTGAGCTTGGGCAGGGCCGGCAGACCGCCCTTGTTGACGGCCCGGGCTCCATAGGCGATGCGCTTGCCGCCCTGGAGCATCTGGCGGATCATGGGGTGTGTCTTCCAGCGCTGCAATTCCTGAAAAGGGTTCAGGAAGGGGTTTTTGTAGTTGAGGCCGATGATCAGGCCCAGCGAGACGCGGTTGTCCTCCCAGTGGTACAGGAAGCCGCCACCATCTGTCCTGTGATCCAGGGGCCACCCCAGGGTATGGATCACCAGGCCCTGCTGGTGTTGCGCGGCGGGTATCTCCCAGATCTCCTTGAGACCGATGCCATAATGCTGTGGCGTGGCTTCCTTGTGCAGCGCGAAGCGCTGCATGAGCTGCTTGCCGAGGTGGCCACGGCACCCCTCGGCAAAGATGGTGTAGCGCGCCCGCAGTTCCACGCCGGGCTGGAAGGTGGGCTTGGGCTTGCCATTCCTGTCGCGGCCCATGTCCCCTGTGATCACGCCATTGACGCGGCCCTGGTCGTCATAGATGATCTCTGCGGCCGGGTAGCCGGCGAACACCTCGACACCCAGCTCTTCTGCTCTGGCGCCCAGCCAGCGCACCAACTGGCCCAGGCTGATGATGTAATTGCCATGGTTGCGCATGGGCTTGGGGATGAACAGATGGGGCAGGTTCCAGGCGGCGCCATCCTGCAGCAGGTAGAACTTGTCCTGGTCCACCGGTACCCGTACAGGACAGTCCTGCTCGCGCCACTGCGGGAAGAGTTCGTTGAGTGCCGTGGGCTCGAAAACAGCACCGGAGAGCGAGTGGGCGCCCAGCTCGGAGCCCTTTTCCACCAGACAGACGGTGATCTCGGTGCCCTGCTCCTGGGCGAGCTGCATCAGCCGGCAGGCACTGGCCAGCCCCGCGGGGCCGCCGCCCACCACCACCACATCAAACTCCATACTTTCCCGTTCGCTCATGGTGCCTCCTTAGTTGGATGATCTCATGGTGCACTCTTGTGCTGGTCAGCGTTGCTGGCCCCGGCGGCAAGGCTTGGCGGCTAGGCAGAGGCGCTGGGCCGCGCGCTCACTGTCTCGTGCCAGCGCCTGAGGTGGGACAGGTTCTCGCCGATGCGGATGTTCACCGCGCGGCCGAAGTCGATCCACACCAAGGCGGTGATGTCGGCGATGGTATAGGTCTCTCCGGCGATGAAGGGTGTTTTTTGCAGCACACCATCCAGCCAGGCGAGCTTGTCCGGGGCCTGCTCAAGGCAGAGCCTGCCATAGGCCTCGCATTGCTTGATGCGGTTGGCAAAGAAGGGATGGGTATGGCGAAAGGCGTTGCCGATGGTCGAGGCGATCTCGGACTCGGCACGACGGCGCCACATCTCCACCAGCGCCTGTTCCCGGGCACTGGTGCCCATCAGGGGGGTTGCGGCGTGGTCGAGCTCCAGGTAGCGGCAGATGGCCACCGTCTCGGCGATCCATGTGCCATCGTCCAATTCCAGGACGGGCAGGCCGCCCATGGGGTTTTTGGACAAGAAGGGTTCGCGCCGGTTTTCACCGTTGGCCAGGTCCACCTGGACCAGGGGGATGGAGATCCCTTTTTCGGCCATGAAGACGCGGACCAACCGGGGGTTGGGTGCTGCTGTGCTGTCGTAAAGGATCATGGTGATGGTGCTCCAGTTCAGGCTTGCGAGACAGTCGGGCTCCCTTATGGTATACCAATAGTCCAGGATGGGGGCGGCTCTGCGCGCCGATACCTGGATGCCTAGGGACAATGTGAGAGAGAGACACCCGGTTTCTCATTATTTTTCTCAATCTTGCTTGTCCATTATAATATGGCGACATGGGCCGCTGGGTGAACAGGCTATTGGGGTTCGTTAAATTGTGATTCATGGAGATAGTCATATGATGACAGGCTGCAGATCGAAACTGGCATGGTCCGCCATGGCCCTGATGGTGTCATGGCTTGTGGGCATGGGCCCTGCATGGGCACAGGGCGACACATGGACCACCTTCAAGAACACCTACATGAGCTTCGACTACCCATCATCCTGGAGCAAGACGGAATTGAACGAGGTGCCCTCCGGGCTGACCTCCATGATCCCCGAATCAATTGCTTCCCTGGTGACCATGCAAATGCCGGTGGTCCAATTGACCGCGCCCGATGGACAAAGCGCCCTTGTCTATGCGGCCGTGGGCACAGTGAGCTGGGCTGTGGCCCTTTCCGGATTGATTCAACCGGGCTTGCTGACTGATACCACATCACCTCCTGGCGCCCTGGCTGGCGTCACAGGGCGATTGGTGGCCCTGGCCAATCAGCAGGGCTCGCTGTTGGGTGCCTTGTCCCTGAGCGCCCCACAGCAGCTTTTCGAGAGCATGAACAAGGCTTATTTCGACCGCATCGCCCAGAGTTTTTGCCTGGTCCAGGATAAAACATGCTTTCCAAAGAAATAAGATCAGCCTATGGCTGATTCTTTGATTTCCTTAGATGGCTGTCCTGTGTCAGGGCACGCGAGACAGCGAGGGGTGGTTTTCCGGTAGGCCAGCCGGATCCTGATGGATAATGACCTCGGCATGGGGAAAGGCAGCCAGGATGGCATGTTCCACCTCATCGGCGATGCGATGTGCCTCGATCAGGGTAAGCGCAGGGTCCATTTCCAGGTGCAATTGAATGAAGGTGCCAATGCCGGCCTTTCTGGTACGCAGGTCATGGACCGCCCTGACCCGGGGATGCTCTGCGGCAATGGCCAGGATGCGGCTGCGCGCCTCTTCGGAGAGCTCCCGGTCCATGAGCTGGTTGCAGGCCTTGCTGGCGATTTTCCAGGTGCTGGAAAGAATCAGGGCCGCGATGCAGCTTGCCGTGACCGGATCGAGCCATTGCCAACCAGGTTTCGAGGCGACCAGCAGCGTGGCGATGACGGCAATGTTGCCCAACAGGTCGCCCGTATAATGCAGGGAGTCGGCCGTGATGGCTACGGAGTCTGTGGCGGCGATGGCGCGACGCTGGATCATGACCAGGGCCACGGTCAGCACGATGGCCAGGATCATCACCGCAAGGCTGGCCCCGATCGGGCCCAGGGGAGACGGGTGCAGCAGCCGGTCGATGGACTCATACAGCAGAAAGATGGCCGAGCCGCCCACAAAGACAGCCTGCCCCAGGCCAGCGAGAGGTTCTGCCTTGGCATGGCCGAAGCGATGTTCACGGTCTGGAGGACTCAGGGCATGGCGTACGGCGAGCCAGTTGAGGCTCGATGCCAGACAGTCCAGCAGGGAGTCCACCAGGCTGCCCAGCATGGCCACGGAGCCACTTGAGAGCCAGGCGATCAGCTTGGCAAGGCTCAACAGGAGAGCCACCGCCACGGCTGCATGGGTAGCCAGGCGCAGGAGTCTGTGGCTGGAGTGATTCTGAGCAGTGGTGGCCATGGCTGTTTCATTCCCCAGGCTTTGGGCTTTCCCAAGTATAACACCATCAAGCTGGAGCAGGCATGCAAAAGGCTTGCAAACGCTGGCCGACAGTGCACAATGAAGAGCATAAATGGGGAGAGCATAGACCCCGATCGCTGGACAGTGGGGGAGTTGGGGGCATGCAGGGCATGGTATTGTGGCAGCAGCCAACGGCGCGGTTGGTCATCATGGTCATGGGGCTTGCCATGGCCATGCTGCCGCATGCCCTCAGGGCTGCCGCCCTCCAGGAAATCAAGGTTTTCCCTGCACCCGGGCGAACCAGAATAGCACTGTCCTTTTCATCCCCCGTCAAGGCGCATGCCCAGACACTGGGTAATCCGCCCCGGCTGGTCTTGGATGTCCCTGCCGTGGCCTGGAGCAGACGGCTTGAAGACCGGCCAGGCGCTGGCCTCATGGATGGGCTGCGCTATGGGCGTCTGCCCAATGGCGGTCTGCGCATGGTGGTCGACCTGCCCCAGGGTGTCAGGCCAACGGTGCGCACTGCGCAGCGTGGTACCTTGGTGGTGGCCGACCTGACGCCCCTACCAGGGCAGCAGATTGCCGCCAACCGCTCCCAGCGCCGTGCGTTGCGTCAGGATGTCATGGGGGCTCTGGACGAGGCGGTGCCCCGGAAGAACCCTGCTGAAAAAGCGCCTGTTTTTTCCACGATGATACCCGCTCCTGCTGCTCCTGCTGCTCCTGCTGCTCCTGCCATCCCGCCAAGGCCGCTGCCGTCACAGGCTGTGGTGACCCAGCCGTTCATCGTCGCCATCGATGCCGGGCATGGGGGCAAGGATCCAGGTGCTATCGGGCCACATGGCACCCAGGAAAAACGGGTGACGCTGGCCATTGCCAAGAAGCTGGCTCAAGCCATTGACACCCTGCCGGGCATGAAGGCCGTATTGACCCGCTCCGATGACAGATTTCTCAAGTTGCGCCAGCGAGTGGCCGTCGCCAGGGCGCATCATGCCGATTGCTTTATCTCCATTCATGCCGATTCCGTGCCGCACAGCAAGGCGCTGGGGTCGTCGGTTTATGTGGTCTCGGCCAAGGGTGCCAGCAGTGAGGCGGCCAGGTGGCTTGCAGCCAAGGAAAACGCCGCCGATCTGGCGGGGGGGGTGTCGCTGGCTGGTCAGGAGCCCGAGGTGGCCTCGATCCTGCTGGATATCTCCCAAAGCGGGGCCTTGGCCGGCGCCCAGACGCTGGCCAATGCGGTTTTACAGGCGCTGGATGAAGCCGGGGCAATGGTCCACAAGACAACCGTACAACGGGCGCCTTTTGCCGTACTCAAGGCCCCGGACATGCCCTCTATCCTGGTGGAGACGGCCTTCATTTCCAATCCCAGGGAAGAAAGACTGCTGCGCAGCGCAACCTACCAGGAGACCCTGGCATATGCCGTGCGGGATGGGATATTGGGCTATGTGGCTGCAAACCCACCAGCAGATGGGCGCCGCTGGCATGTGGTGCGCCGGGGGGATACCATAGGGGCTCTTGCCGCGAGTTATGGCGTGGGCCTTGGGGTCATGGCGAAAGCCAACGGGCGACGGCTGCCGGGCGAGATCACCATCTTGCCTGGTGAGGTGCTGTTCATTCCCGGCAGTACCTAACATAAGCGAGTTGGACATGGGTCAAAGGACGTCTTCGGGCCTGTGGGCCGTGGCCATCCTGGGCCCCACGGCCAGCGGCAAGTCCATGGTGGCCATGGATCTGGCGGGGCATCTGCCCCTCGAGATCATCAGCGCCGACTCTGCGCAGGTTTTCCGTGGCCTGGACGTGGGGACCGCCAAGCCGACCCGCGCGGAGCAGCAGGCCGTGCCCCATCATCTGCTGGATATGGTGGATCCTTGCGCCTCATATTCCATGGCGCGTTTTCAGGAAGATGCCATGGCCGCCATGAGCGCCGTGCTTGCCAGAGGCAGGATTCCGCTGGTTGTGGGAGGGACGCTCATGTATATCAGGGTGCTGGAGCGGGGGCTGACCGCACTGCCTCCCGCTGATCCACAGATTCGCGCCCAGCTGCGCCACGCGGCCCAAAGGCAGGGCCTGGCTCAGCTGTACCAGCGTCTCGAGCAGTGCGATCCCCGGGCTGCCGCGCGGATCCATCCACACGACAGCCAGCGCATCGAGCGAGCGCTGGAGGTGTTCGAGTTGACCGGGCGTCCCCTGAGCGACTGGCACGACCAGCAGCCAGGCTGGGGCAGGATCCCTCTTGTGAAGCTCGGCCTCTGGCCGGTGCAGCGCGCCATCTTGCATCAGCGGGTGCGCCAACGGCTTACCGGGATGGTCCAGGATGGCCTGTTCGAGGAGGCGGAGCGATTCTGGCGCGATGAGCGTTTTCATACCGGGCTGCCGGCGGCGCGTCTCATCGGCTATCGCCAACTGTGGCCTTATTTTTCTGGCCGCATCACCAGAGAAAGGGCGCTTGCTGATGTGGCCAGGGCAACCAATGCGCTGGTGCGCCGCCAATTGACCCTGCTGCGCGCCTGGCCGGGCATCGACTGGTTTGCTGCCGAGGGCCGGGATCTGAGGCACTGCTTGTGGCAGCACCCTGTCTGGAGGGAGCATATGGCATGAATGTGGTCTTGGCAGGAGCCATGCTGGCCATGGCGGCTGTGGTGGCCGCATCCAATTTTCTGGTGATGTTGCCCATCAACAACTGGATGACCTGGGGCTCGCTGAGCTACCCCGTGACGTACCTGGTCACCGATCTCACCAATCGCCATCAGGGTGCCGCAGCAGCTCGACGGGTGGTTTATGTGGGTTTTGCGGTGGGCGCGCCCCTGTCCATCTGGCTCGCCAGCCCCCGCCTGGCCGCCGCATCGCTGAGCGCTTTTCTGGTCTCGCAGCTGCTGGACGTGTGGTTGTTCAGTCGCTTGCGCAGGCGGCTGCTGCGCTGGTGGCAGGCCCCCCTGGCCTCGCCATTGCTGGCCAGCATGCCCGATACAGCCTTGTTCTTCGCCATGGCCTTTGCAGGCAGCGCGTTGCCATGGGTGCAATGGGCGCTGGGGGATTATGCGGTCAAGGTGCTGATGGGCATCACCTTGCTGGGCCCCTTCCGGGTCCTGGCTGGTCGTGCGCCCCTGACTTCTGCCTGCCCACAAGCCATGCCTTGTCATGAAGGTCACCATAAGATATAATCAGGTTATAATTCATCTTAAATGAATCCAATTGCTGATGCTGAATTCCCGAATTGTCCCCATGCTGCGTATGGGGGCTGCGTCATCATGAATGCCCATAAGGGCGCATGCTGCTTCATGTCGCTGACCTGCGGGAACGCACGGTCCGGCTGGTGTCTTGAATTATTGGCAACAAGGGGGTCAAGCCGATGAGTGGTGAGATCGAACACGTGACAGATGCCACGTTCGCCAAGGAGATCCTGGAATCCAAGGATCCTGTGCTCGTGGACTATTGGGCCGAATGGTGCGGTCCATGCCGCATGATCGCTCCTCTCCTGGAGGAGGTGGCCAAGCAGTATGCCGGCAAGCTCAAGGTGGCCAAGCTGAATATTGACGAGAACCCCCAAACACCGTCACGATACGGTATCCGGGGTATCCCTACCCTGATGATCTTTCAAGATGGCGAAACCAAGGCAACCAAGGTGGGCGCGCTGAGCAAGCCCCAGTTGACGGCGTTCATCGATGGCGCATTGTCTTCCTGAGGATCGGCGCTCGTGCCCATAGGCACCCGGCGAAATCCATGGGTCGTGGAGACCGCCGCTACCTCTGGTCGTCGATTACGGCCTCTTCAAGCCCACAAGCATGTTGACAGACCGGTCGCGCCCCAAGCACAGTCATGGCATGCTGGTTCAACCCATGATCCTGGTGGGTCGGCAGGGTTCGACCACAGCATGGTCTCATGCCATCACCTGTCCCAATAAGGCCTGATTGCTCATCAGCCTTTGCGGCTGCCCGAATGCGGCCTTTCTCTGGTATGGTTCGGTTGTCCTGAGGGCTTGGCGCCCAGCGTGCCAGACCAGCGTGCCAGAGGATTGGAATCGCTTCTGGTGAGCCCATGGCTCCCAGCAGATGAGCTGACAAAGACAGGTTTTTTCACACCCTTAACTTAAGGAATATTAACTATATGAATACAATGCGGGTTGTATGAGGAAGGCAGCATGAACCTGACCGAATTGAAAAGGACACCGCCGGCGCAACTGATGGCTCTCGCCGATGAGTTGCAGATCGAGGGGGCGGCAAGAAGCAAGAAGCAGGATGTCATCTTCGCCATCCTGCGTGCCGTGGCCAAGAATGGCGATGAGATCTACGGCGAGGGTTCTTTGGAGATTCTGCCCGATGGCTATGGTTTCCTGCGCACCGAAGGCAGTTCCTACATAGCCGGGGCCGATGATATCTACGTCTCGCCCAGTCAGATCAAACGATTCAACCTGCGCACCGGGGACGCCATCTCGGGACGCATCAGGCCACCCAAGGAGGGCGAGCGCTATTTTGCCCTGGTCAAGGTGGACGCCATCAACTTCGAGCCCCCGGAAAACTGCAAGAACAAGGTCCTTTTCGAGAATCTCACCCCCATCTTTCCCAGGGAACGTCTGGTGCTGGAGCGCGGTAACGGCAGCACGGAGGATCTCACCGCCAGGGTGATCGATCTTCTGGCGCCCATCGGCAAGGGTCAGCGCGGCCTGATCGTCTCACCGCCCAAGGCGGGCAAGACCATGATGCTGCAGCACGTCGCCCAGAGCATCATGACCAATTATCCGGAATGCTATCTGATCGTGCTGCTCATCGACGAGCGCCCCGAGGAGGTCACCGAGATGCAGCGCCTGGTGCGCGGCGAGGTGGTCTCCAGCACCTTCGATGAACCGGCCACCCGTCATGTGCAGGTGGCCGAGATGGTCATCGAGAAGGCCAAGCGCCTCGTGGAGCACAAGCGCGACGTGGTGGTCCTGCTGGACTCCATCACCCGCCTGGCGCGGGCCTACAACACCCAGCAACCCTCCTCGGGCAAGGTGCTCACAGGTGGTGTGGATGCCAATGCGCTCACCCGCCCCAAGCGTTTCTTTGGCGCGGCGCGCAACATGGAAGAAGGGGGCAGTCTCACCATCATCGCCACCGCCCTGGTGGAAACCGGCTCCAAGATGGACGATGTCATCTATGAGGAGTTCAAGGGCACCGGCAACATGGAGCTGCACCTGGACCGGCGCATCGCCGAAAAACGCGTCTATCCAGCCATCAATATCAACCGCTCCGGGACCCGCCGCGAAGAACTGCTCATCGACCCCAACGAACTGCAAAAGCTCTGGATCCTGCGCAAGCTGCTCCACCCCATGGATGAGCTCGCCGCCATGGAGTTCCTGCTGGATCGCCTCAAGGAAACCAAGACCAATACCCGCTTTTACGAATCCATGAAGCGCGTCTGATTCCCAGGGCCAGGGGGCTCTCTCTAGCCCGTGGACTCATCCAGGGTGCCAGCGCCCTCGCGCGCGGCCCACATGCTGCAAGAGGCCGGTTGCCGCCCACGTGGCGCAATCAATAATCAAAAATCAATAATCGATAATCAAAAAATCAGATTCAGGTGGCGCAATACAAGCGGCTTGCCGGGTGGGCCTGTGCCAGGGCGGCCCTGAGCAGCGTGGGGCAGGCCAGCGGCTGCTGTTGCAGCATGGCCGCCCCGGCGCGCACCGTGTTGGCTGCTGCCTCGAGATAGCGGCATTCCCCCAGCAGCTGCCCCAGGCCAGCCAACCCCAGGGCCGCCGCCCCATTCCCAGATGGTGTTGCGGCATCATGCCAGGGCTTGAGGCGCGCCAGCAGGGTTTCATGGTCGTCTGGCGTCTGGAAGAAGCCGCCTCCTGGGGCTGCGAAATGAGCCAGCAACCCTTCTGCCAGCCCCTGGGCCAGCTCGCGCCACACCGCGCGGTCTTCCACCGCCAGCAGTTCGAGGCAGGCCAGCAGGCCATAGGCCTGGTCTTCCAGGAAGGTCCAGGGCAACACGCGGCCCGAGGCACGTCCGGCCCGCAGCCGGCCATCGGCCATCGCCAGGTCGGCAAGCTGTGCCATGGTTTTGGCCGCAAGCGCCACAGCCGCCTCATTCCCGCAGGCCCGTCCAAAGCGGATCAGCCCTTGCACCGCCAGGGCGTTGAGCCCAGAGAGAATCTTGGTATCCGGCGCCGGTGCCGGTCGTGCCTTGCGCAACCGCGCCAGGGTTGCCATGGCCGCCCCCAGTGCGGCCTGGGCCTCATCAGGGCCCAGACCCAGCGCTGGCGCCGCCTGTTGCGGGGTCTGCCGCATCACCAGGTGGTAGCGCGCCTCCTGGCCCGCCTCATGGGGCTCGCTGGGGATCGGGGCCATGCAGGCATGCAGCAGCATGCGCTGGTCCTGGGGCAATCCCGCAAGTTCGGCTGCGGTCCACAGATAAAAGCCGCCCTCGCCCGCCGGGGAGTCGGCATCCAGGCTGGAGATGAAGCCCTCGGGCCTCAGGAGCTCGCGCTCCATGAAGGCCATGGTGGCCTGCGCCACCTCTTTCCAGGGCAGGTCATCTGCCGTGGGCTCATGGTCTCCTGCGGCCAGCTCGCCATAGAAGCCCAGCAATTGGGCGTTGTCATAGAGCATTTTTTCGAAGTGCGGGATGTGCCATTGCCCATCCACGCAGTAGCGAAAAAAACCACCCCCCACATGATCCATCAGCCCCCCCCGGGCCATGGCCCGAGCCATGGCCCGCACCATGGCGCGCCCCTGGGTATCGTCCAGCAGCTCGCTTGCCGACCACAACCCATCCAGCAGTGGCACCTGCGGGAAATTGGGTGGCCCACCCAGGGCACCATGCTGGGCGTCGAACAGCTCGGTAGCCCCCTTCAGGAGGCTGCTTGCCAGTTGTGCTGCCTCAGGGGTGGTGGCAGCATCCCCAGTACTGCGCCCCAGCTCGTCCATGAAGCCGGCAAGCTTCTCGGCCTGGCGCACGATGGCCTGGTGATGCTGCCTGTAGGCGGTCACCATGTGCTCCAGCACATGCTGGAACGAGGGCAGGCCGTGGCGCTCCACCGGCGGGAAATAGGTGCCCGCGAAGAAGGGCCGCTGCTGAAAAGGCTCCAGGAACACCGTGAGCGGCCACCCACCGCTGCGCCTGGTGATCAGCTGATGGGCCAGCTGGTAGATGGCGTCGAGATCGGGGCGCTCCTCCCGGTCTACCTTGATGTTGACGAAATGCTGGTTCATCACGGCGGCAGTGGCCGCATCCTCGAACGATTCATGCATCATCACATGACACCAGTGGCAGGCCGCATAGCCCACAGAGAGCAGGATGGGCTTGTCCTCGTCACGTGCCAGCTCCAGGGCCTGGGCACACCATGGCCACCAGTCCACCGGATTGCCGGCGTGGGCGCGCAGATAGGGGCTTGTGGCATCAGCCAATCGATTGGTCATCGTTCTCATTACAACCCCTTTTCCCAGCCCATGCAACCGCCCGGGCATCGAAGGGCCGTGCCACAAAACCAAAGTCTTGCTGCGCCGCATCGGTTGCAAAGACTTGATCGCGCTCCAGGCGCTCCAGCATGCCCCGCTGGAGGTGCTGGAAGCGCGGAACAAGGCGCATGCCGGCAAAGCCCAGGCGCATCAACCAGGTTGGCAGTGGCACGATCCGTGGCGCCAGCTCCTGGGCGGCAAAGAGGCGCTCCATCATGGCCCGGTAGGAGAGCGTCTCGCCGCCTGCCAGCGTGTAGCTGCGCCCGAAGGTGGCAGGGCAGACCATAGCCTGACGGATGGCCAGCGCCACATCGCCGGCATGCAATGGTTGGCGCAGACCACGCCCGGGCCCAGGCAGGGGCATGAACCCAAAGCGGGCGATGAACCGCGCCAACACCGACAGCTGCCGGTCCGGCAGCACGCCATAAAGCATGGTGGGGCGCAGGATGGTCAGCGGGATGCGCCGTTGCTCCGCCAGCGCGGTGGCCGTCAGCTCGGCCTGCTCCAGCAGCAGGCTCAGCCGGCGTTCGCCAGGGTCGCTGCTGGTGCGCTTTGTGGTGATGCTGGTGGAGCCCACGGCCACCACACGACGCAATGCGGGCAGCACACCGGGGGCCAGCAGGGGCGGCAAAAGCCACAGCGGGGCCACGTGCAGCAGGGTGCCGATGTGCGCAGCGCACCCAGGCTCAGCTGTGGCGAGATCGAGCTTTTGCCAGCGCCACAGTCCGGGCAAGGTGGGGATGGGTTGACGGCCCGCCGCAATCCCGCATACCCCTTGGCCGTGCAAAAGACGGACCAAGGCCGTACCCACGGCTGTTCTTCCCCCTGTGAGCAGTATGCTGGCGCTCATGGGGTGCAGCTGGGGGATGAGCGCCTTGCGCAGGCCAGCCGTCTTGCGCCGAGCTGCAATACCGCCCAGGCCCAGTGCAGCATGATGCCCAACGGGACCAGCAGGCGCATGGGTAGAGGATCGCCGGCTGCCAGATGCAGCCGGTAATAGCGCCACATGGCTGCGTGCTTGTGCCAGGCTACAAAAAAGGGCCGGCGCGTGCTGCAGCTGCCTTGCCAGTGTGTGGCTGCGGCCTGGGGCACGAACAGGATGCCGAAGCCAAGCTGCTTGAGACGCAGGCACAGGTCCAGGTCCTCACCATGGAGGAAGTATCCTGCATCGAATCCATTGATGTGCCGAAAGATCTTGCTGCGGATCAGCATGAAGGCCCCGGAGATGGCCTCCACCAGGACAGGTGCTGCGGGCAGGGGCTGTCCTGTCAGGTTGAAGTCGCGATCCTGGGGGCTCCTGCTGAAGCGCGACCAGAAAAAAGCCAGGGCAGAAGCAGGTTTGGGCAACTGGCGCCGACAGCCGCGCTGCTCGCTGCCGTCTGGGTTCTGGAGCAGGCAGCCAGCCATGGCCGCCTCGGGGTGGGCCGCGAGTGCGGCGCTGCATGCTGCTATGGTATCGGCCCGGACATGACAGTCGGGGTTCAGGATCAGCATGAGCTCTCCCCGACACCAGCGGGCTGCGTAGTTGACGGCACGGCCAAAGCCGATATTGCCCGGGATGCGCACAAGATGCAGGCGGCTGTCGCCGCTGTGCCGTTCCAGCAAGGTGGAGATGCTGTTGTCTCCGGAGCCATTGTCCACCACCACCAGCTGGGCATGGGGTGCTGCCAACAACGCAGCGCCCACCACATCCGCCAGATGCGGTCCTGCATTGTGGTTGACCACGATGATGGACAGCGCTGGGGTCATGTGAGGGATTGCAAATGCTGGTCCGGCAGGGTATGGTGCATCAAGATGATGGATGGCAGGAGGCCGCAGGTTGCATTCTGCCAGTATAAGCCAGTATAAGGGTATGGCCGGCGCGAAACCACAAGGGTCAGAGCGTGAATGACAGCATCATCCTGATCAGCGGTGCGGTGGGGCTCGGGCTGCTTCTGGGGCTGGGCCTGGGGGTGGTGCTGGGGCGTCGGCTCGCCAGTGCGGGACACACCCATGATGATGCCGAAAGCCCGGCAGCGCGGCCTGGGGAAATCGCAACTGCGGCAGAAAGCATCGGCCAGACGGCCCTTGACGCGGTGGGCCTGGCCAGTCTCGCCATGGCCGTCGGGGATGTGGAGCGAGCCCGGTTCATCCTGGAAAACCTCATGAACCGTCATCATCACGCCATTGCCGAGCGGCAACCCTGGGACATGCTGTTCGACATCCATCGCCAACAGGAGGATCGGCCCCGGTTCGAGGCCCTGGCTGCCCATTATCGGCAGACCTTCGGTACGGAATCGTGCCCATACGCATCATGGCCTGCTGTGGATGAGAGCGACCTGCCCAGGGCGCGCCCCAGGCTCATCCAGGAATTGGCACAGCGCTGGTCCGATGCCAGGGCCGCGCTGGCGTTGCTCGAGGCCTCCCTCAGCGAGATGGCGCGCCCCGGGCGCCTGCCATATACAGCACTCCAGACAGGAGAACTGCTGTTTTTGCGTGACTGCGCCCTGCAGATCGTGCAGGCCCAGCAGGCCGCAGAAAAGCAAGACCCCCAGGCGGCGGCGCCGCCGCGGCGGGCTGCTCCCACTTTTTCGGCCTTTTCGGCCCTGGAGGAACGCTACACGCGCATCGTCAAGGAGGTGGTCGCGCAATGGCCGCGCCCGGAATGCAAGCAATTCCTGGCAAACCTCATCGTGGATGACCGCGTCACCCGGCAGGGTTTCGCCGAGGATGTCCTGGGGGAGCTGGTCTTTTTGCGTCAGGTGTTGGATGAAATCAGTCATTGAGACAAACTTGAGACACATTGAGGTTCACCTGCCTATGCGGCATAGCTGTTGTTGTCTTTTTTTGAGATGATTTGTTTTGGTTTTTGGTTTGGTTGTTCCAGGAAGGAGAGAGCAATGAGTGCGATGAACAGACGAGTGGCGAGCAGACGAGCGAAGGACCGGCATTGGGCGCTGCTGGGTGCCGTGGCGGCAGGCATGGGTCTTGCCTCTCAGGTGCATGCCCAGGATGTGCCAGATGTGCCTCCAGGGGTGGCTACCGCCACGCTGGCAGGGTTTCTGCCAGCCGCAGACCCAGGGCTGGAATTTGTGGACGCAGCATCGGCCATGCCGGCGGATTTTATCCGTCAGTCCCTGCCCGATGCCCTGGGCCGCCAATGGCTGAACGTGTCGCGCACCTATTGGTCCTACCCCATTCCCCCCGGTCTTGGCGCCTTGCCTCCTGAGAGCAGCGGCTTGTTGGCCGTGCCAGAAAACATGTTGCACCACGCCGAGGCGGCTGTGATGGCTCACCCTGGCGGCGCGCTCCAGGCGGGTATTGGCGCATTCGTAAACGTGGGCTCATCCGTGATCACATTGATTCCTGGTCTTGGGACGGTTGTCGGCTCCACTTTAACAATACTCAGCAATGTGGGCGCCCCTGTGTTCGGCGCCTTAGGTAACTTTGCCAATGTGCTGATCGACTGGGCTCCTGGGTTGCCCCCGGTTTACCAGGTCAGTATCGACTATTTCAAGGTAGGTGAGGTACAACCTGCCGTGGCGGATGCTGCCCGCGATACCTTTGGCCCTGTGCGCGCTACAGTCGGCGGAGCGGTGCACAGCGTGACCGATCCGCTGCGCGCTACAGTCGGCGGAGCGGTGCACAGCGTGACCGATCCGGTGCGCGCTGCCGTCGGCGGAGCGGTGCACAGCGTGACCGATGCGGTGCGTAGTGCAATCGCGGATGCCGCGAACAGCGCCACTGGCTCGGCATGCCGCCTCACCTATACCGAGGAGGTCAACCTCTTCCCGGTGGATCCAGCCACACTGCCGCCGGATCAACCCCAGCCAGCACCGTGGCCGCCTGCCGTGGAGGCTGGTTTCGACTGTGGCGGGGTGATGAATCGTCGCATGTCCGTGATCGTGGGCGCTGGGTTTGCCGGTGGCGAGGAGGCAGGCCTGGTACCCATATGGTATGAGCCCTTTACAGCGCAATGGGTAGATTATGTTGGCACAGGGCTACTCACCTCGTTATTGAACCCTACCCTAGCAGCAGCGCCTGCAGAAAGCCTGGTGGTCACCATTGACTCGGTCAAGAGCAGTGAAGACCTCCATCGCCTCGCCCAGTCCATCGACTATCGTGGCCTGTGCTTGGCGGTCCATCCCGATGGGGAGGGTTGCCCCAGCCAGTAAGTCACCTCAGGAGCCGGGCGCCGAACACCGGCCCCAAGGTCCCGGGGGTAGCCAGACTGCCCCCGGGCTTTTTCATGGGCCTCGCCTGGCCCAAAAGCCACCGGAAAGCCCCCCATGGCTGCCGCAAGAAAGCTCCCACCAGGGCCGCCTTGGCCTGGGGCCATGGCTTGCTGGACCGGCACCAGCCGCCCAGGTCTCTGCGCGCCAGTTACAGCCTCGTCCCTGGGTGGCCTGCGGGGGTCCGGTCCATGGGTAGACGCGTGCCAGACTGAACCGGTGAGTTGCCTTATGGCCCAGGCCGTTGCGCAGCAGGAGGCTTGAGCTCGATGGTCAGCGGGCCGCTGTGTGGCAGCGTGACATTCTCCAGGCTGCCTTCCAGCAGGCCGGGTGCGCTCACCGGGGCATCTGGTGCCGCCAGCCGGGCCACCAGCGTCACCGGGCGACCATCCAGCGCTCCTGGGCCAGCAGCGCTGCGTTGCAGCGTGACCTGCACAGGCCAACGATCCACGGTCACCGCTGTGGCGGCCAGTGGCATGGAGCGCTCTGGCCCCCTGGCAAACACCACCACCCGCTGCCCGGCAAAGGCTGAGGCGGGGCTGCCCCGGGGCAGCTGCACGGTTACCCTGGCCAGTATCTCGGGCGCTGGCTGCTGCTGTGGCGAGGCGTCCTGTGCCGGCAGTTGCGCCAAGGCGTCCTGCAGCATGGCATACATGGGTTCCTGGGGCTGGAGCAGGGCTTGCAGGCGGCGCAGGTAATCCCGGGTGGCCGGGACATCATCGCGCTCCCGGGCTGCAAGGGCGGCCAGCCACAACGCCTCGCGATGAGCGGGGTTTTTTTGCAGCACCTCATCCAGCAAGGCGCTGGCCTCTCCCTGGAAGCTGCCATGCTCCATGGCCAGCGCCAGGGCCAGGGCACTGTGCACATCGAGGTCATGGGGAGAGAGCAGGCGGGCCTGCTGCAAGGCGGCCTTGGCTTGCGGCAATCTACCCTGTTCCATGTGGGCGCGTCCCAGGGCAAGCCAGCCGTCCACATCGTCGGGGTGCTCGGCCACCCGGCGCTCCAGCTGGCGCAGCTGCTCCGTTGCCGCGTGCTGGTCATGGAGGTCCTGCCAGGAACCCCTGAAATAATAAAGCCCGGCGGGCAAGGCAATCACCAGCAGCAGCACAACCATCATGGCCAGCCAGCGCCGTCCCCTGCTGGGTTCTTTCAGCAAGGGCCGCAGCGCCACCACGGCGCACACCATGCTGGCCATGCCCAGCCATGCCCAGATCATGCCTGGCTTTCCTGGCGATGGATCACCCGCCAGACGACCCACAGTCCGCAGAGCAGCAGCAGGGCCGGGCCAAACCACAACAGCACGGTGGTTTCCCGCAGCGGCGGACGATAGAGCACGAAATCCCCATAGCGCTTGACCAGCCGCGCCTTGATCTGCTCTGGAGATTCACCGCGCTTCAGTGCCTGGGCAATCTCCAGGCGCAGATCCAAGGCGAGGTCGGCGTGGGACTCGGCGAGACTCTGGTTCTGACACACCAGACAGCGTATCTCCTGCAGCAGATGCTGGTATTGGGCGGCCTGCTGGGGACTGTGGAACTGGATCTGCCCTGTATCGTCAGCCCGGGCCATGGGTGCCATCAGCAGCATCAGCAGCAGGAGAGCAAGCCATCGCCTGATGTTCGCCACAGCAGCGCTCACCGGGAAAGCTTGGCCAGCTGCTGGCTCAGGGCCCGGTCATCGATGGGCCCCACGATACGCTGGCGTACCACGCCCTGGCCATCGATCACGAAGGTCTCGGGAACGCCATAGACGCCCCAGTCGCGCCCCAGGATGCCTTGCGGGTCAACAAAGACAGCCCGGTAGGGGTTGTGGCGTTCCCTGAGCCAGGCCATGGCCGCAGCATCGGTATCCTTGTAGTTCAGGCCGAAGATCGTCACCCCGGAGGCAGCCAGGCGTTGCAAGGCGGCGTGTTCCTGGAGGCAGGCCGTGCACCACGAGGCCCAGACATTGAGCAAACTGGGCTTGCCCTGGGGAAGCAGGGCTTGCAGTTCGGCTGTCTGTGGCATGCCGCCATCCTGCAGCAAAGCGGCGCGCAGCAGGGGGGCCTTGCTGTCCAGCAGCGTGGAGGGCAGGATGGTGGGATCGCGCCGCAAACCCACGGCGGCCACCATCAACACCGCCAACAGGATGAGCAGTGGCAGGAAGCGACGGATCATGCAGCAACCTTTGCCGGCGCTTCATGGGCAAGGCGGACCCTGGCGCGGCGTTGTCCCAGAAAACCCAACGCGCCACCTGCGATCATCAGCCCGGCGCCACCCCAGATGAAGCGGATCAACGGCTTGTAGGCCACATGCAGGCTGTAGCCGTTCTCGCCCAGATCATCACCCAACGCCACGAACAGATCGCGGAACAATCCCCAGCCAATGGCGGCCTCGGTGGTCACCATGCCGCTGGCATAGCGGCGCTTTTCGGTCACCAGGATCACGTCATGGCCATGACGCTCAAAGACCACCTGGGCGCGCAGGGCCTGATGGTTCTTTTCGGTATGTTGGGAGACCTGCTGCAGCCTGACGGTATATCCGGCAAGGGTCATGGTTCCACCTGGGCGCAGCATGACATCCTCGCTGACCTCGAAGCTTCCGGAAACAGACGCACCCAGGGCAAAACAGGCCAGGCCCATGTGGGCAAACTGCATCCCGTAATACGAGAGCCCGGGACGCAGGCGCTGCCTGGCATGGCGCAGCAACGACCATCCCGAAAGGATGAGCGTGAAGATGGCCGCGGCAAGCCCTGCGGCAAAAGGGACAGCAGGCATGCCGCACAGCATCACGAGTGCGCCTGTGGCCAGGGCCGCTGCGGCAGGCAGCCGGGCCCGCCTGAGCCAGGTGCGCACCGGGATACCGCGCCATGGCGTCCAGCTGGCCATGCCGCTCAATATCAGAGCGGGCAAAAGCAACGGCACGAACACGGCGTTGAAATAGGGCCGCCCCACCGAGATCTTGCCCCAGTGCAGCACATCCATGAGCAGCGGGTACAGCGTGCCCAGGAACACCGCGGCGCAGGCTGCAAGCAAGAGCACGTTGTTCACCAGCAGGAGCGTTTCCCGAGAAAGCAGCTCCAACGGCCTGCCCCTGGGCAGGGTATGGGCGCGCCAGGCATAGATGGTCAGCGCCCCGCCCACCATGACGGCGATCAGCCCCAGGATGAAGATGCCTCGGGAGGGATCGGCCGCAAAGGCATGCACCGAGGTGAGCACGCCCGAGCGTACCAGGAAGGTGCCAAGCAGGCTCAGGGCAAGCCCGGCTATGGCCAGCAGCACGCTCCAGTCCCCGAACATGTGGCGTTGCTGGGTGACTGCCAGGCTGTGCAGCAAGGCGGTGGCGATGAGCCAGGGCATCAGCGAGGCGTTTTCCACCGGGTCCCAGAACCACCAGCCTCCCCAGCCCAGCTCGTAGTAGGCCCAGTAGCTGCCCGCGGCGATGCCTGCTCCCAGCCACAGCCAGGCCATGAGATTCCATGGCCGCGCCAGGTGCGCCCAGGAGATGTCTGGTTGGCCGTGCCGCGAGGATGTCAGCAGGGCAGCCAGCGCCAGGGCGAAGGGCACAGCCAGTCCCACATAGCCCATGTACAGTACCGGCGGGTGAAAAATGAGTCCTGGATCCTGCAGCAGGGGATTGAGGTCGCTGCCATCGGGCGGGGCAGGAAAAAGGCGGGCAAAGGGGTTGGAAACGCCGATGATATAGCTCAGGAAGCCCAGGCTCAGCACCGCCAGCACGCCAAGTGCCGCGCTGGACAGGGGGCCTCTGGGCATGGTGAGCGCAAAGACGCTGCTCCAGCAGCCAAGCAGCGTGAGCCACAACAGCATGGAGCCCTCATGGCCACCCCAGACCGCCCCCAGGCGATAGAGCAGGGGCAGGGCACTGGAGGCATGTGCGGCCACATAACGCACCGAATAATCCTGCTGCGCAAAGGAGAGCGCCAGAGCCGCCATGGCTGCCATGGCGAGCCCGGTCTGGAGCCAGGCGCTGCGCTGGGCCACGGCAAACCATGCCGCGCTGTGGCGAGCGGCACCCAGGAGACCAGCCGTTCCCTGGAGCAGCGTCAGCGCCAGCGCCAGGCACAGCGCAGCAAGCCCCGCCTCGGGGATCATGCCGATCCGCTATTCATGGCTTGCTGGCACTGACCACAGGGCCGGCGTCCGGCCTCAGGTGGCGCACCTCCGGCGGCTGGTAGTTTTCATCATGCTTGGCCAGCACCTCCTCGGCCGTGAATCCGCCGCTGCCATCGAGCCTTCCTTTGACCACCACGCCTTGGCCTTCCTTGAACAGATCAGGCAACAGGCCGTGGTAGGAGACCGGCAGCGCATGGCCGCCTTCTGCCACATTGAACGTGGCCTCCAGACCCTGGCGCCTGAGGGTGCCGGGCACCACGAATCCTCCCATGCGAAACACGCTGTGGGGCGGCGCCATGCCGGCGGCCACCTGGCTTGGGGTAAAAAAGAACAACAGGTTCTTGCGAAAGGCAAGGCCGGAGAGCAGGGCGGCTATGCCGAGGCCGCCTGTGATGAGCGCGATGCCCAGCAGGCGTCTGCGATGGGTTCTGTTCATGTGGAGGGGTTGTCCTCATGTTGGCCCAGCTGGCCCAGCTGGCCCAGCTGGCCCAGCTGGCGCAAGCTGGCGCTGAGCCTGCGGCCCTGCCACCAGGGAATGAGCCAGTTGAGCAGCAAGGTGAGCAGGCACAGCACAAAGGAGCTGTAGATGTAGATGTCATAGCGTTGCATGACCATGTGGATCATTATAACCAGGCACGGTTCCCGCTTTCAGTGGGCTGTTTTGATGGCCCAATGTCTCTGCTGTTCCCGGCGCAGCAGCAGCACCCGCATGCGCAGCAGCAACACCCAACCGTAGAACAGGCTGAAGCCCAGCGCACTCATCAAAAGCGGCAGCAGCATGGCGGTGGCGATGGCCGGCCCTCCGGGCCGGAATACCGTGGGCCCCTGGTGCAGCGTGTTCCACCATAGCACGGAAAAATGGATGATGGGCACGTTGACCACGCCGATGATGGCCAGCAGGGCGGCGGCCCGGGCCGAGCGGCGCGGTTCCTCGATGGCCTGCGCCAGGGCCATGACGCCGAGATATAGAAAAAACAGCACCAGCTCCGAGGTGAGCCGCGCATCGCCCCATACCCAGAATGCCCCCCACATGGGTTTGCCCCACAGGGAGCCTGTCACCAGGGCCAGAAAGGTGAAGGACAGGCCCACAGGCGCACTGGCGATCACCGCCAGTTCGGCAAGCTTGATGCGCCACACCAGGGCCAGTACGCCGGCGCAGGCCATGGTCACATAGATGAGCAAGGACAACCAGGCAGCCGGCACATGGACGTACAGGATGCGATAGCCTTCTCCCTGGACCCGGTCTGCAGGCGCCAGCAGGAGACCCCAGGCAAGCCCTCCTGCGATCAGCACCATGGCGCACAGCCCAAGCCAGGGCGCCAGCTTGCTGGCAAAGCGCAAGAAGCTGGGTGGCGAGAGCAGCCGCTGCAGCGCCACAGACCTGCTCATTGCTCACCTGCAAGGCGCAACGCCAAGGCGCATACCGGCGGGACGAGCACCACAGCGCCACTGAGCAAAGCCGCCAGCATCAAAGTAGCCGGCAGGGCGCCTGTGTGTTCAACCGCCCTTTCCATGCCAGAAAGCGCAAAGAGCGCCGGGGGAATATCCAGCGGCAGCACCAGCAACGCCAGCAGCAGGCCGCCCCGGGGCAAACCAAGCACCAGGGCACCACACAACGCGCCCAGGAGACCAAGCAGCAACGTGACCAGCAGCAATATGACCACAAGCCAGGGCAGGGCATGCATGGGATAGCCCATGAGCACTGCCCCCAGGGGGCCCGCCAGGCTCAAGGGTACGCCGACTGCCAGCCAATGGGATGCGATCTTGCCCAGGATGAGCACGGCAGGCGCGGTTGAGCTCAGCAACAGCTGATCCAGGCTGCCATCCTCGAGATCGGCGCGGAACAGAAAGTCCAGGGACAACAGATGGGCCAGGAGCAGGCAGACCATGAGCACCGGCGCTGCGGCAGCGTGCAGCGTGGTGGTGTGCTGCCCCAGGGTGATGCCGAACAGGCTGACGCACAACAAGAAGAACAGGACCACCACCGCCTGCTCGCCAGGGCGCCGCCCGGCAAGACGCCCCTCGCGGCCCAGGAGGGCTGTGAGGGCGCGCCACCATGTGCTGCCTGCACGCTGCCCCGGGGCGGCTGTTTGCTGCGCGGTCTGCTGTGCGGCGCTGTTGCCGGCGACAAGGCGGCAGTGCCTGTCCAGCTGCAGGATGTGGTGGGTGGGCAAGTGCTGGGGTTCATGGTGCATGCTGAGCAAGGCTATGCCGTTGGCAGCCTGATGCCGGGCAAGCAGGGTCTCGAGCCAGGCTGCTCCTTGCTGGTCCAGGTTGCTGAGCGGCTCATCCAGCAGCCACAAGGGGCGCTGGCTTGCCGCCAGGGTACACAAGGCCAGGCGCTTTTGCTGCCCGGCGGACAGGCGAGCGATGGGACGGTCTGCAAGATGGCCCAGCCCGGCTTCCTGGAGAAGCTGGCAGGCGCGGGGTTCTCCCAGCGTGCGGCCATCCAGCATGGCCACCATGGAGCGCAGGTGTTCCTTGGGGGTCAGCATAGGCTTGAGCGCCAGACGATGGCCCAGATAGGCCACCTGGTGGCCCGCAAGGGGCCTGGCCTGCCACAGCACAAAACCCGAGGCCGCAGGAAGCAGGCCGGCCAGGCAGCGCAGCAAGGACGACTTGCCGCTGCCATTGGGCCCGGTGATGGCTACGGTGTGTCCCGGTTGGATCCGCAGGTCCAGTCCGGCAAGCAGGGTTCTGCCGTTGCGCTCCACATGAAGGGCATGGACATCGAGACCGCATGGATCCATGGACTGCTCTGGGGTAGGATGGTCCTGGCCCATGACGCAGGAGTCTGGAGTGAATTGGTTTATCCTAAAGACAGAGCCCATGACGTTCTCCGTGGATGATCTCCGTGAGGTGGGCACCACCCCATGGGATGGGGTGCGCAATTTCGAGGCAAGCAAGATATTGCGCCAGCACATGGCTGTGGGGGATCAGGTGTTCATCTACCATTCCGGACGGCGCTCCCAGGATAGTCCTGCTGTGGTGGGTATGGGGCAGGTGGTCTCCGAGGCCTATGCGGACCCCAGCCAATGGCAGCAGGAAGCACCGGGCTTCGACCCCCGCAGCACGCTGCAGCGGCCACGGTGGTGGTGCCGGGACATCGCCTATGTGCGCCACCTGGGCCGACCCATCCCGCTGGCCGAGCTGTGCCGTATGCCCGAGCTGGCCGCAACACGGCTCTGCCAGCGGGGCAACAGGCTCTCGGTGGTGCCCATTGCCGCGTCGGCGGCAGCGCGGATCCTGGCCCTTGGGGCATTCTAGCCCTGCATGTTGCCAAGCGCAACGTGGCCCATCGCTGTGGTTGGCTGTGTCTCGACCATGGCGGCAGCCCCGCCCAGGAACAGTTGATAGGCCGGGTTGCCGGTTTCCTCGTGACAGGGATAGCCCAGGCCATGCAACAAGGAGCGCGCCTGCTGCTGTTGCTCGGGAGCGACCTGCATGCCGACCATCACCCGGGCATAATCGGCACCGTGATTGCGGTAGTGGAACAAGGTGATGTTCCAGCGCTGGCCGAGGCGACTCAAGAAGCGCTGCAAGGCGCCGATGCGCTGGGGAAACACCACGCGAAAGAGCATCTCATGGGGGATGTGGGGGGCATGGCCGCCCACCATGTGTCGGATGTGCACCTTGGCCAGCTCGTTGTCGGTCATGTCCAGGACGGGATAGCCCTTGGCGTGCAGCTCGGCGATGAGCTGGTCTTTTTCCGCAGCACCATGCTGCAGGTGGATGCCGGCAAAGACGAGAGCCTCCTGGGGATGGGCGTAGCGGTAGTTGAACTCGGTGATCTCACGCTCACTCACGTCATGACAGAAGCGCCGGAAGCTGCCGGGCTCCTCGGCAATGGTGACGGCCAGCAAGGCCTCGCGATGCTCACCAAGCTCGGTGCGCTCGGCCACATAGCCCAGGCGGTCGAAGTTCATGTTGGCCCCGCCGATCACACCCAGAAGGGCCTGACCACTCGGGGTGTGCGTTGCGGCATAGGTCTTGATGCCGGCTACAGCCAGACCTCCTGCCGGCTCGGCGATGGCGCGGGTATCCTCGTAGATGTCGCGGATTGCAGCACAGATCTCGTCTGTGCTCACCAAGACCACCTCATCGACATATTCCCTGGCAAGCCGGAAAGGTTCCCGGCCCACCTGATCCACGGCCACGCCGTCGGCAAAGAGCCCCACCTGGTCGAGCCGCACCCGTTTTTTCTGCCGCAGGGCCTCATACATGCTGGGGGTATCTTCGGGCTCCACGCCGATGACGCGGATCTCGGGCCGCAGATACTTGACGAAGACACTGATGCCGGCGATGAGTCCGCCACCCCCCACCGGGACGAAAATGGCCTCGATGGGTCCGGGGTGCTGTTGCAGCATCTCCTGCCCAATGGTGCCCTGGCCTGCAATCACATCCGGGTCATCGTAGGCATGGATAAAGGTCATGCGGTATTCCCTGGCCAGCTGCAGGGCATGGCGATAGGCCTCGCCATAGGTCTCGCCATGCAGCACGGTATGGCCTCCCAGGCGGCGCACCGCGTCCACCTTGATCTGGGGCGTGGTCCTGGGCATGACGATCAGCGAGCGCAGGCCAAGGCGCGCCGCCGAGAGGGCCACGCCCTGGGCATGGTTTCCGGCGGAAGAGGTGATGACGCCCGGGGCGCGTTCCTCGGGGCTCAAGCGGGCGATCTTGTTGTAGGCCCCGCGAATCTTGAAGGAAAAAACAGGCTGCAGGTCCTCCCGTTTGAGAAAGACGGGGGCATTCAGGCGATTGCTGAGGTTGGGGGCTGCATCCAGCGGGGTCTTTATGGCTACATCGTAGACACTTGCAGTGAGGATGGCCTTGATATAATCAATGGAATTGTTATTCATGCGCTTGATGACATACTATCGTAGCATAGATCTCTTAGGATAAGATCTCTCCAGGATCAACTTCCATAGCCTTGGACCATATCCCTTGAGGCATGATGAGCAAGGACGTGAGGCAGGAGAGCAATCAGAGCATCGCCAAAAAAAGGCGTGCCGCCGAGGCTGTCCTGCCCATGATCCAGGCCGGCGACTATCTGGGCATGGGCACCGGCAGCACCGTGGGCGTGCTCATCGAACTCATCGTCCAGCACCGCCTGTCAATCCGGGCGGCCATCTCCAGTTCCGAGGCCACAACGGCGGCCTTGCAGCGCGCTGGCATCGGAGTGGTCGACCTCAACGAGGTGGCTGACGTGCCGCTTTATATCGATGGAGCCGATGAACTGACGCAGCATGGCTTCCTCATCAAGGGTGGCGGCGGGGCGATGACGCGGGAAAAGATACTGGCCACGGCAAGCCGTCATTTCGTCTGTATTGCCGAGGACGACAAGCTGACCCCCGTGCTGGGCCGCAACCATCCTGTGCCCGTGGAGGTGCTGCCCATGGCGCGCAGCTTCATTGCCCGTCACCTAGCGGGCATGGGGGCCACCGTGACCTTGCGTCGTGGCCTCAGTGACAATGGCAATCCCATTCTGGATTGTTCCAGGCTCGATCTTGCCAATCCGGTAACCCTGGAGCAGGCCATCAACAACCTGCCTGGGGTGATCGGCTGCGGTGTCTTTGCCCTGCGGCGCCCCGAGGTGATGCTGCTGGGCACGGTGGACGGGGTACGCAGGCTTCCCGCATGATGGGGCGGGCGATCGTCGGATCGACCGCCAGGGGTATGGTTGGCTCTGCTCGGCCTGAGAGAGGGCCGGGATATGAACATGGAGAGAAAAACTATGGGCAAGGGGATCTTCTTTAATCTGCCAGGGGCAACCGGCCATATCAATCCGACCCTGGATGTGGTGCGCTCCCTGACCAGCAGAGGAGAAGAAATCATCTACTATTGCGATCCCGTCGCAGCACCCAAGATCGCGGCCGCAGGGGCCGTGGCGCGCGACTATCGCCCCATTCTGGATTACATGCACAGCGAGGAGTGCGCCAAGGATGCCCTGGTGGCCATGGAAACCATTCTTGGGTTGTTGCAAACCTGCGCCATGCCACTGCGCGAGCAGGTGGCCAGGGACAAGCCAGACTATATCCTCTATGCTTCACCGTGCCCCTGGGGGAAATACATTGCCCAGAGTCTGGGTGTTCCTGCCATCTGCACCAATGCGCTGCCCATCGTGCATCCGTTGTTGTTCTTTGCTGACAGCGGGGTCTTGTGGGAAGGCGTCAAGTTGCTCTGGCAATGGCGTCGCGTGAACAGGATCATCGCGGCCATCAGGGACGTGGTGCGCGCCATGGGGTGTGCCACAACGGGTTTTCTGGATCAGTCCACCGATTTTCTGCGCAACCGGGGTGACCTCAACATCGTCTTTACCACCATGACCTTTCATCCCTTCGGTCGTTTCTTCAAGAAGGACTATGTGTTCGTGGGGCCTTCCCTGGTACCGCATCGCGAACCGGATCAGCCCCTTGCGCCCCGCAACCGCCCACTGCTGTATGTCTCTCTAGGTACGGTGCAGAACAACCGCCCCGATTTCTACCGCGCCTGCTTTGCAGCCTTTGCCGATGCCGACATGGATGTGGTCATGTCGGTGGGGCAGGCGGTTGATCTGGCAGAGTTGGGCACACCCCCAGCCAATTGTACGGTGGCGCGCCGTGTGGATCAGCTGGCCATTCTGCAACAGGCCAGTTGCTTCATCACCCATGGCGGCATGAACAGCCTGCAGGAGGCCTTTTATTATGGCGTGCCCACGCTGGTGGTACCGCAGCAGCTGGAGCAGGCCCTCAATGGGCGCATTACCCGCCGCCAGCGCGCTGGCTTGTTGCTGCAGCCGGAGCAGGTCACACCGCAAGCGTTGCGTCACGCTGTGGGGCGTTTGCTGAGTGAGCAACGCTTCAAGCTGGCCTCCCGCCGCCTTGGCGAGGCGGGGCGTCGGGCGGGTGGGGCGGCGCG
>WOYI011153423.1_pt1 | contig 35326 bp, 35 predicted proteins | sample 6423411 | NCBI WGS metagenome assembly WOYI01 (sample SAMN13441803, study PRJNA592873) | oil field metagenome | biome: oil field; feature: oil-well bore; material: oil-contaminated soil; isolation source: oil-contaminated soil from oil-well borehole | place: Germany: Wietze | collected 2016-10-18 ...
GAAATCTATCTCTGGACTGTCGAAACCAAGGACGGGGCGAAGAAGCCCGACGGCTCGCCCTATACCGCGACAGACCTGCGCGAGATTCAGGACTGGATCATCAAGCCACAGCTGCGAAATGTTCCTGGCGTGACCGAGATCAATTCCATTGGCGGCTTTGCCAAGGAATACCAGATCGCGCCCATCCCTGAACGCCTGGCTTCTCTCGGCGTGACACTGCAGGATGTGGTCACTGCGCTGGACCGCAACAACGGCAATGTGGGCGCGGGCTATATCGAAAAGCGTGGCGAGCAGTATCTGATTCGTGCACCTGGTCAGGTGAAGTCGCTGGAAGACATCGGTAACGTGATCCTCAGCAGCGCCAACGGTGTTCCTGTGCGCGTTCGCGACGTGGCAGAAGTTGGCCTTGGCCGGGAACTGCGCACAGGTGCTGCAACAGACAACGGACGCGAAGTGGTCCTCGGCACGGTGTTCATGCTGATCGGCGAGAACAGCCGGACTGTCTCGCAGGCGGTGGACAAGAAGATGTTGGAAGTCAACAAGAGCCTCCCAGAGGGGGTGCACGCGGTGACTGTCTACGACCGTACCGTGCTTGTTGACAAAGCCATCAGTACGGTGAAGAAGAACCTGCTGGAAGGCGCGGTTCTGGTGATCGTGATCCTGTTCCTCTTTCTGGGCAACATCCGTGCCGCCATCATCACGGCAATGGTCATCCCCTTGTCGATGCTTTTTACCTTCACGGGTATGGTTCAGTACAAGGTGAGCGCCAACCTGATGAGCCTGGGAGCGTTGGACTTCGGCATCATCATCGACGGAGCGGTGGTGATCGTTGAGAACTGCGTACGGAGACTTGCCCATGCACAAGCGCACCACGGTCGGCCACTGACGCGGGCTGAGCGCTTCCATGAGGTGTTTTTGGCATCCCAGGAGTCAAGGCGTCCATTGCTGTTCGGACAGCTCATCATCATGGTGGTGTACCTGCCCATCTTCGCGCTGACAGGCGTTGAAGGGAAGATGTTCCACCCCATGGCATTCACGGTGGTCGCGGCACTGCTGGGCGCCATGGTTCTGTCGGTGACATTCATCCCCGCAGCGGTGGCCCTGTTCATCGGCAATCGGGTCAGCGAGAAGGAAAACTTCCTGCTGGGCCATGCCAAGCGCTTGTATGGTCCACTGCTCGACCGTGTCATGGCCGCCAAGGCGGTCGTACTGACCGCAGCTGCAGTTGCGGTGATCTTGTGCGGGTTGATCGCCACGCGTATGGGCAGCGAGTTTGTACCCAATCTCAATGAAGGCGACTTTGCGATCCAGGCGCTGCGCATCCCAGGCACCAGCCTTTCCCAGTCAGTCCAAATGCAGCAGCAAATTGAAAGGACCTTGAAAGAGAAATTCCCCGAGATCGAGCGCATCTTCGCCAGAACCGGTACTGCGGAGATTGCCTCGGACCCCATGCCGCCGAACATTTCGGACGGGTACATCATGCTCAAGCCAATGGCCGAATGGCCCGAACCTCGAAAAACCCGCGACGAATTACTCGCGGCGATTCAGGAAGTCACCGGGAAAATCCCGGGCAACAACTATGAGTTCTCCCAGCCCATTCAGCTGCGCTTTAACGAGCTGATCTCCGGGGTGCGCAGTGACGTAGCCGTGAAGATCTTCGGTGACGACATGGATGTCCTGAACAAGTCCGCAGAAGAAGTCTCCGCAATGCTGCAGAAGATTCAGGGCTCCTCTGAGGTGAAGGTTGAGCAGACGACGGGGCTTCCGATGCTCACCGTGAACATCGACCGCCAGAAGGCTGCTCGCTATGGTCTGAACGTTGCCGACATTCAAGACACCGTGGCCACCGCTATCGGTGGACGCGAGGCCGGCACTATGTTCGAGGGCGACCGCAGATTCGACATCCTGGTTCGTCTGCCTGAATCCCTGCGCAACGATCTCGAAGGGATGAAGCGCCTTCCTATCCCGCTGCCGCGTTCTGCCAATGGGACAGAGGCCAAAACGAACTTCATCCCGCTGGGCGAGGTAGCAACATTCGAGCTTGCTCCTGGCCCCAACCAGGTGAGCCGAGAAAACGGCAAGCGCCGCATCGTCGTGAGCACCAACGTGCGCGGGCGCGATGTGGGCTCTTTCGTCGCAGAGGCTGAGAAAGGCCTGGCCCAGATCAAGATTCCTACCGGCTATTGGACGAGCTGGGGCGGAACCTTCCAGAACTTGCAGTCGGCCACGCAGCGCCTGCAGATCGTCGTGCCGGTGTCCCTGCTGCTGGTTTTCGTGCTGCTGTTCGCTATGTTCGGCAACGTCAAGGATGGTCTGCTGGTCTTCACTGGCATCCCATTCGCTTTGACGGGGGGCATCCTGGCGCTTTGGCTTCGCGACATTCCGATGTCTATCTCTGCGGCTGTCGGCTTCATCGCGCTTTCTGGGGTGGCCGTGCTCAATGGTCTGGTGATGATTTCGTACATCCGCAGCTTGAGGGAAGGCGGTGTTGGTCTTGACGAAGCAATCCGTGACGGCGCGCTCACCCGGCTACGGCCGGTTCTGATGACTGCCCTGGTGGCCTCGCTGGGCTTCATTCCAATGGCCATTGCGACAGGCACCGGCGCTGAAGTCCAGCGTCCCCTGGCCACCGTGGTGATCGGCGGAATTCTCTCGTCCACGCTGCTCACGCTTCTCGTGCTGCCGATTCTTTACCGTCTGGCCCACCGGCCCGATGAGGAAGATGAGGACGTGTCCGCTGAGCCCTCGCATCCCCCAGACGTGTCCGCTCCCGTGTAGTTGTGAAAGGTCCCGCTCGCGGCGGGACCTCTCCTTTCCATAAATCTCGCTCCAAAGGAACTTTCATGAAATTCTCTCAAGTCCTCATCGCGCTCGCGGTATCGATCTCCGGCACGGCCTTCGCTGCCGATGACCACGGCCACGAAGCCAAGCCGATGCACGGGGGCGTCACCGCTCAAGCGAAAGATGTGGACTACGAGCTGGTGGCCAAGGCCGACAAGCTGCAACTGTTCATGCGCGACCACGGCAAGCCGTTTGACGTTTCAGGCATGACCGCGAAGGCCACTCTCCTGGCGGGTAGCGACAAGCAGGAAGTCCAGCTCCAGCCCGTGGATGGCAAGCTCGAAGCCGCCGGCAATTTCAAGGTCGCCTCAGGCACAAAAGCCGTGGTTGCAGTCTCGAAGGTTGGAAAGGCCGTGGCTTCCGTCCGCTTCACGCTGAAGTAGCGCGAACGAGATCGCAACTGCCATGCGGTATGGCCAAGTGGCAACTCCAAGTTTGGCAAGAACTCCCCGCACGAGGGGAGATGTCGCTGCGCGGGGTGCAGACGTCACCTACAGCCTTGGTGCGCGCCGCCCTGCGGAGAAAGCATGACGCCCGTCGGGTTCGGCGAGTGGAGTGATACATGTCTATGCAGCCGGTCCAGGACGGACTATTTACCAAACTGTTCTGGATATGGATCGGGTTGCTGATATCCGTGTTGGTATTCTGGAGCCTGCGTCATCTCTGGCTAAAGTATCACCCGCCGCTGGAGGTGCGAACAAAGCACAGCCGTCGCCTTGCAAAAAGACTGAGAGAGAATCAGGCGCTGCGCTTTCAGTCCAGATCACCCAAGAGGCCGCGATCTCGCGATCACCACTGAGTGGTACTGAAGGCCCTACCATATCGGTGCAGTAGCTTCGGCTGCTGATCGCAAAGGCCGACTGATTTCAATAGCGGTGCTTGGCTGCATGCAGTTTGCACCACAGCATCAAAAAATGAGGTCAAGACACCATGGCATTCAGACCCTATTGGATCGTGACGTTGTTGGCGTCGGCCGTGTTGACTGGGTGCGCGACTCCTGTCTACGAAGGCCGTTTTGCCTGGAAAGACGGTTGGAGGACCGGTGTCGTAACGCGGACCGGGCTCGACGAATTGACTCGAAGCAGGTACGAGTGGCAGTGCGGGTTCCCAGCACCTCGCCAATCCGTGGAGGACTTCGCGGTAGTTCGGTGGAAGGAAGTTGGCAGGGTTCTGAATTGAGATCGCGTTGCCCAAGACACTCACCCAGATGAAGAAACGCCTCGAAGAGGCGATGAGTGAAGCCCGCGAGGCCGAGGAAATCATTCCGCTATTGAAAGAGGCGATCACCAAGTTCGATCTTGTGCCGGATGACTTGTTTGAAATGGGTGCGGGTAGGTTCGGCACGAAATTGGCTCCGCGTAAGACCCTACAAAGAGACTCGCCTTCAGATAGCCAAACGGGTGTTTATCAAGACGCTGAGGGCAATACCTGGGCCGGAAAGGGCCGACGTCCCAGATGGTTGAACGAAGCCCTGGTGCGGGGCAAAACTCTTGAAGATTTTTTACCTCGAAGAAAGCGTCTGCAAAGCGCTAAGTAATTGGAGTCAAAGGGATTTTTGCCGTCGAATTCTGATTCTGCACAAAAACAGAGGTCACCCCGGGGTGGACATAACCGACTCGAAAGCAAACGAGTGTCCGGCCTGCAACGCGGTAACGGGGTGATCGTACTTTTCGTGCAAATTGGTGCGTTTTCCGCGCGAACCCTTTCCGGGCGCGGCTTGCAGCCTTGCTGATCGACCGAAATACGCCAAGTTAGGCCCGCTCAACGGCCGTCGTACACTTGGCCAACCACACCTGCTCGACGTCGGCCATGTCAACCTACGCCCTTCGCTTTGTTGGCCAGGAGGGCCTGTCGAACCGCCTGTCCGACTTCGACCTGAATCAGTTTTTCCTGCTCACTGCGGCCGACATCAAGGCAGTAGGCGCGCAGTTTCGCTCCGACCACCGCGCGCCGGCGGCGTTGATGGTGCTGTATCTGCGAGCGGTGGGCCGCCCGTTGGACAGCTCCACGGTATTGCCCAGAAATCTCCTGCGCTACGTCGGCGAGACCTTCAGGACGACTGCGCCCACGATCGCCAGCCTGCGCTCGATCTATCAGCGCAGCCAGACGCTGTACATACACCAGCTCTGGGCGAAAACCCACCTGGGCCTCAAGGACCTCGACGAACAGTCCGAGGCGCAGCTGGTCGCCCTGCTCAAGCTGCAGGCCGCCGAAGCCTCCCACTCCGACGACCTCGCCACTGCGGCATGCCACTGGCTGTACGAGCACCGCATCCTGATCCCCGGTCCGCGGCGTGTGCAGGACTGGGCGCGCGCCGCGTTCGCTGCGACCGAAGCCGAGATTTTGCAGACCATCAGCAAAGCCGTGCCGGCGGCCACGCTCAAGAGCTGCCGCGAGTCAACCTACCGTCAGCGCCCTGACGGCACTGCCACCCATCTCGAATGGCTCAAGACGCCGTCAAGGCGCCACGGCCCGACCAGCCTGACCGAAGTCCTTGAAAAGATCCGGTATCTCAAGGGACTGACGGCACACGAATGGCCGCTCGACGACATCGCCATCCCCAAACAGCGCGCCTACGCCCAGCAGATGCAAGCGCGCCGGCCCGCGAAGTCGAAAGAAATCAAGGACACGACGCAAACCATCGAGTTGGTGTGCTTTCTGCGCATGACCCTGCTCGAACTCACCGACCTGGCGATACAGCAAGGCAGCCGGCGCAGCCAGAAACTGTTTCGCGACGCTGCACAGAAAGCCCAGACCAGCCGGAGTCGATCAGAAAGCACCGCTCGCCAGCAGGCGCTCAAGGCCAGGGTGGTCCTGCGTGACGAGACAAAAACCTGGCGCGTGCGCTGTATGGAGGCCGATCAGGTCTTGTCGGACCTGCTGGATACGCCCCAGGGCAGCTTCCTGTCCCATGTTCGCCGGGCCCTGGCGGCGGACCAGCAGCGCGTCAAGGCGTTTCTGGGCGGCTTGGAGGGCCTCGAATTCGGGGGGCAAGCCGACGACACCGGTTTTACGCAGTGGACTGCCTGGCGCGACCTCCAAGGCATGAAGGCGACGGAATTGCCGCCAGAGTTCAAGATCCCTGAGGTGGGTGCGGCTTGGCACGATCTTGTCCATGACGCCGATCCCAAGAGCGGCCTGCAGGCCTTTGCCGCGTGCACCATGATGTCCTTGCGCAAAAGCCTGCGCAGCGGCAAGGTGTGGATCGATCACTCGCTGAGTTTCCGGCAGCGCGATCAGATGCTGATCTCGCCGCAAGAGTGGGCGCGCGAGCGCGACAAGTACATCGCCCTGCTGGGGTTGCCGCGCACGGCCGACGAATTCATCGAGCCCGCCTTGGACAATCTGAAGGTCGGCGTCATCGCTGTGTCCGAGGCCTGCCAGAAAGGCAAGATCGAGATCGGCGCCGACGGGATGCTGCATCTGCCGGCGGTCACCGCCTTGCCTGACGATGGGGAGCCGCGCCGCATGCGCGACCTGATCTACCAGTTGATCGGCGACGTGCAATTCCCCGACATTCTGCTGGAGATGGACGCGCTGTGCAGCGTCAGTGAGGTGCTGCTCGGACATCGAGCCGAAACCGTGGCGCAACTGCTTGCCCTGTATGCGGCGCTGCTCGCACACGGCACCGACATCGACGCCAAGACCGCTGCGTCGATGATCCCGGGCGTTGACACGGCGCAAGTGTCGGTGGCCATGCGGGCGTTGGAAACCCATGGCCGGTTGCGGCGCGCGAACGAGCGGGTGGTCGAATTCCAGGGCCGCGTCCCGCTGGCCGCCCACTGGGGCAGCGGCGAGAAGGCCTCGGCCGACATGATGTCGCTGGACGCATCCCGCCACCTGTGGAGCGCCCGCGTCGATCCCCGCCGGCGTACCTACGCGGCGGGCATCTACACGCACCTGCTGGATCGATGGGGCATCGTCTACGACCAGCCGATCGTGCTCAACGAACGCCAAGCCGGGGTGGCGATCGAGGGCGTGGAGCAGCACAACCGCAGCCAGGACCGCATTCGCTTGTCCCTGCTGGCGGTCGACACCCACGGCTACACCAACGGTGCCATGGCGGTGGCCAAGTTGCTCGGATTCGACCTGTGCCCGCGCCTGCGCGACCTGGCCGAGAGAAAGCTCTACCTGCCGGCAGGCTTCGCCGTGCCGGAGAACATCGAGCGCGTGACGGTCAAGCGCCTCTCGCGAAGGGCCATCCGCGAAGGGTGGGATGAACTGCTGCGGCTGATCGCCTCCATTCGCATGGGCAAGATCGGCGCCGATCTCGCACTGCGATTTCTCGGCAGCGCGGCTCAAGGTGATCCGGCCTGTCGCGCTGCTGAACATCTTGGCAGGTTGTTGAGAAGCATTTTCTTGTGCGACTACGTCACCATCGAGGACTTCCGCCGCGAGATTCACACGTTGCTTGCCCGGGGCGAGTCGGTTCATCAGCTGCAGCGGGTTGTCTACACCGGCAAACTGCCCACCGAGCGCGGCCGGCGGCGCGACGAGATGAAGGCGATCTCCGGCTCGCACGCCTTGCTGACCAACATCGTGATCGCTTGGAATACCAACCGGATGAATGATGTGGTCGAACGCCTGCGCAAGGGCGGCATGGAAATTGACGACGCCTGGCTGCGGCGGATGGGTCCCGCCCACTCCAGCCACATCAACTTCCGCGGCACATTCAGTTTCAGCGTCGACAAGTATGCGCAGGCGCTTCTCAGATTGCCGCCGACGCCTCGACGCAGTGCGACAGCGTGAGGCGCATCCCGCCGCGTCTCTTCATCGAATGGCCCGCGAACCTAACACCTCTTAAGCGACTTTGTCGGCAGCAGATCGGCTGCGTCCAGCCATACGTGCAGCAGCCCCCGCCGATCGAGTTCAATCTCTAACCAAAGGGGCTCCGTTATCTCAGAAGCAGAAGTACAACGTGCAGCGAAGCAGGTGCGGAACAAGGACGGTCGCGACGGTGATCGTCAGGGCAGGCGCGTCACCGCGCAATACCTGCAGCGGCAGGCCGATGCGGCGGCGAACGAGGAAGCGAGCGCACGCCGGTCGAACGCGCTCGTGCAAGCACTGGCCGAATTGCTGCCCTGAGCGCGAGCTGCGGCTGCGCTTTGGAACCGGGTCACGTGGTGAGCAATTGGGTGGAGACTTCTTGTGAGCGTTCGCACGGTGCTCAGTGCGGCGCTCTCCTACGCAGTGTTGGCGCCAGCGGACAGAAGTAAGCCGTCGCGGGCATCCAAGGGATGGCAGCGCCATCCCGTTCCGGTTTCAACCAGGGATGTAGAACAAGGCGGTCATGCGCAAAGACATGTCGATGCGATCGGCCTGAAATCGGACACGATCGCCAGGCCGGCGACCGATCAGCCATTTGGCCTCGACATACCGGAAAGTCGACGTTCCCGCTGACAGATGGAGGTAGGGAATGGGCGCGTGTTGCAAGGTGATCTTTCCGGCCTCGTGATCGATGCTGACGATCTGACCCGCGATCAAATCGGAGGCGGAAGGCTGGCTCGCCAGAGTTGCGCCCGCCGCGTAACATGTCCAGACGCCGAAGAAGATGACCCTGCGCCGATGTACCAATCCCATGGTAAGTCTCCATGACTGCGACAGCTCGCAAGCATATCGCGCCGACGGTCGTTTAGGTTGACGCCCCGAACCTCTTTGCCAAGACCGCACTTGGTGGGGCGGCTCAACACAAGGGATGTGCGTATCCGCAGAACCGGCCGATCCGCGCGTTAGCGCGGGCCGACCAATTCTGGGCTCCGGTCCCTTACGGTTCCGAGTAAGTCCGCATTCTGGTCATAGATCCTGGCCCGCACGTCGAAAAGGCCGAGCAAGGTCGGGAACAGGTTGTCGTGCGACGCCGCACGTGAAGCGCGCTCCCGCAGCTTGATCGTGTCCACGCCGAGCCGCTCCCGGGCGCCGGCGGACATCCAAAGCAGCAGCGGAATGCGCGTCTGCTCGGCGGGGGCGATCAGCTTGGGGAGCCCATGAAGATAGATGCCGCGTTCGCCCAGCGATTCGCCGTGGTCCGACACGTAGAGCAATACCGTGTCACGTGTGTTGTCGGCCGCAAGCAGGTCGATGGATTGGGCGAGTACTTCGCTCGTGTAGGCGATCGAATTGTCGTAAGTGTTGCGCAGCGATTCCTCAGTACAGGATTGGATAACCGCCGTAGCGCAGATCGGCGCGAAGGGGCGAGCGGATGGCGCGCGTCGGAAGTACGCAGGACCATGGCTGCCTTTCATGTGCAGAACCAGGAGGCTGTCGCTGTTCGACTTCGGCAAGCGCCGGCGCAACGCGTCCACGAAGATGGCGTCCAGGCACTCGCCGGAAGCGCACAGCCCGGTCGCGCCCGCCGCGGAAAGGTCTTCGGTCTCGATCCGATCGCACACGCCCTTGCAACCGGAGTTGTTTTCCAGCCAAGTGACGCCGACGCCTGTGCGCTGGAGCACGTGCAGGACGTTTTCCCGTGCGTTCGCCTTGTTGACTGAAAAATTCTTTTCGCCCAGGTCGGAAAACATGCAAGGCAATGATGTTGCCGTGTCCGTTCCGCAGGACGTGACGGAGTCGAAGTAGACGACGTCTCTGCCCGCCAGTGCCGCATTGGTGGGCCGCCCATAGCCTCCGAGCGAGAACGATGCTGCCCGCGCCGTCTCCCCGACCAGCAGCACCACGACGAGAGGCTTGGCGGACGCGGACGCTGCGGGCCGGGTCGCGTCCTCTGCCAGTCTCGTGACGGGCTGTCGCTGCGCGCGGCTCTCCTTCCACAGTCCATACGCGCTATTCGCGACGTTGGTGGGCGTCAGCAGATGGCGCAACTCGCGGTGGTTCCTCGCAATGTCCGCATATTCGCCAAAGAACGCAAAGACAGACGCGGCCCCGACGACGCCGAGCAGAAGCGCATGCCAGCCGATTTGCATCAAGGAACGACGCCATGGGGCGTAACGCACTTCCACCAAAAAGACCAGGATGGCGGCGGGCAGGATGCCGCGCAGCGCGACGTCCAACGCAAAACGGAAGGAGAGGAGATCCGTCGCTTCCCGCCAGTCCGTCTGCACAACGTTCCGGGCCATGCCCTTGTCGATGAAGATGCCGTATGTGCCGATGAAATGTGCCGCGGCCGCTCCGATCAGCAGCAGTGCCGCGACGGCAAACTTGCCGGTGCGAGGCCAGCACAGCAGGCGGCAGATAAAGCTGAAGGCCGCCCACAGCAGCAGCGCCAGTGCACCGACAGCGGCAAGGACCCGGACGTCGCCGACGTCGCGCGACATCCAAAGACTGCGCCAAAAGGCGGGATTGTCGGCTGCGATCAGCCAGAGTCCCGCGATCCACGCCACGGCTCCTTGCGAGAGACGAAAGCGCAGGGCTGGGCCGGGGGTCGATGGGAACTTGCTCAAGGAAAATTGCTGGCGTCGTCGCGGTGGTCCGCCGCTCGCAAAACAGCGATTGCGGTGAAAGCCGATGATATCGTAGCGTGGATTGGGGGGATGCTTTGTGGTCTCTCCCCACGACTATGACAAGCCCTTCGCGGCAGAAAGCTGGAGGCTGGAAGTGCCATGCCAACCCCTCTCGTGAATGTCCTCAGCTTCGCGGCGATCCCGGCGTTGCAGTGATCGTGGGCCCGCCCTTGGCGATGCTGGCATCACGTCGGTATCGTCATCATGCGGCGAGCGGGGTGCGCGGTAGCCCCCGGGATTCTCGATCCACGCCTGGAGCGCTACCGGCGTCCAGCCGCAGGCCCGCCCACCCAGGTGCACCGGTGGCGGAAATATACCGTCGGCAAGCCGCCGGTACACCGTAGCGCTGCTCAGGACGGTGATGCGCATGACCTCGGCGATGCGGAAGAACGCTGGTGCAGCGGTCAGCAGGCGTGGAATACCCGTGCCGGACGTTCGGGGATGATCGGATTCATTGGTAGACAAGCTGCACACTCCTGAGAACATCAGTGCAGCAGATTGCCCGGCAGCGCTGCCGAACGCGACCCGCAGCGCAGTTGCACCCGCCCCCCCTGACTGGGGCCAGTCCAGTGGTCAGCGATTTTGATTGATCTTAATTGTCGTAGTCAGCGACGGAAAGACCGCATCCCGACAATTGGGGACGCGCCCTCGTGGAGTCACAGGAAGCGACAATAATGGTTGCACCAACGCCATGTGATCTAGTGAGGCTTGGCCCGGCGACTCGCCGTGGTGCTTAAGGAAGAGCTGATGAAACCCACCGAACTCCCCGCCGCCGTACGCGCGACCGACACCCGAGCCACCCTGCCCATCCCGGCACCGCCCCTGGAAACCGGCGCCATCGTGCTGCGGCCGGAGCAGGTACCGCAGGCGCAGCAGGCTTTGCGGACGCTGGACTTCGGCGCGGTTGCGCCCGGTGACATCATCAACATCGGCCTGGGCTCTGAACAGGCGCTGCAGCAGACTCTGGACGGCTTCCTGGTGCGTCTTGACAAGAAGACGGCTGCCAAGGTGTTCGCGCTGTTCGAGCGCCTGGAAAAGGGGGTCGACGACGCCAAGCTCCCCGAGATCCTGGAGAAGATCCAGAGGGGTGAGCAGCGCGGATTTTTCGCCAGCCTTATTGCCAAGGTTGCCGGGCGCAAACCCGAGGATGCCTTTCGTGAATTCATGCAGGAAGTCGGCGATCTGGTGGCTGGCCGCACGCGGACTCTGGCCGACGAGATGCAACACCTCGAAGGCGAACTGTCGAAGGAGATGAAGACGCTGTTCGGCGAACTGCAGGCGCTCGACACGCTCAAAAAATCGTATGGTGAGCATTTCTCGAGCTTCACCCTCGACGCTGCAGTGGCCCGCGCCTTCCTCGAGAAGGCCAGGCAGTACGTGGCGCAGGAGCAAACAACCGCCGACCCCGCCGATGTGGCCGCGCAGGCCCGCGTGCGCGAGCTGCAGGACAAACTCAGGCTGCTGGAAAGCCGGGCACTGGCGCTGGAAGGCACCTATACGCGCCTGCCGGCAGACCAGATGGTGATCCAACAGATCGAGGCCGCCGGGGTGGCGACGCTGCAGGAGACGGCCACCACTGTCTCTTCGCGCTTTGCTTCGATCAAGATGACGCTGCTGTCGATCCATGGCGCTTTTGCCGTGAAATCCGTGCAGCAGATCGCCGAGCGCCAGGCGCGCCTGGACCAGCAGCTCACACAGTTGCGCGGGCAGGCGACCAAGGACGTGGCGGTCACCGCGGCGAAGGCGCCCGGCGAAAACCGCGTGGCGCAGGCCGAGCAGATCGCGGCCATCATCGCCCAGACCCGCGAGATCCACCAACTGGTTGAAGCGGCCAAGAAGGAAACTGAAGAAAAGTTCGAGCAGGCGCGGAGCATGTTCGAACAGTCGCGCGCGGACCTTGCCGCGCTCCACAAATCATGACAGCGGGAATCATTTCATGCTCACTCTTTCCCTCGACAAACCCGGCGCGAAGCCGGCCCCCAAGCTGCAGCTGGCCCTCAACAAGGGAGCAAGCTTCAAAGTCACGGTCGCGTGGAAGTGCGATGCACGTCACGAGGATGATGTAGACATTCACGCGCTGGAAGCGCGCAACGACGGCGGCGGCGGCGCGAAGGTGACTGCCCTGGAGCAGATTCTGTCCACCTACAACACGACCCGGATGAGCCCGAAGACCGGCGTCTTGGTAGCCGCTGCGGACGGCTCCTTTGCCACGCCTTCGGGCGGACTGCGCCATTCCGGAGACATCCGGGTGCAGGGCAACACTGAAGCCATCGTCATCGACGGGTCGCGGCTTCCCGCCGGCATCAATGAGATTCCCCTCTTCGCCACGGTCCACAAGGCCGGCCATGGCCAGGAGCACGAAGGCGGTGCCGAGTCCGAGGAAGAGGCCGCGTTCGCGGACATCGAGGTCTGCACCGTCACCATCGCGGACGAGAGTGGGCGGGAACTTGGCGCCTACCAGCTCGCGAAGGAATTCGGGGACTTCAACGTGGTCCAGCTCGGCAGCGTCATGCATGGCGACAACGGCTGGGAGTACGCGCCGGTGGGCCGCGGCTTCACTGGCTCCATTAACGACGTCCTTAGCCACTTCTCCTGAAACTCGCCATGCAGACGGGGGACAAGAAGCTGCGACCGACCGTGGTCGAGCCGCCTGCCCGTTCCCCGCGCAAGGCCGGAGGAGCCTCGGCGCGGAGAACCGATGCGTCGGCTCCTGTCGTTGAGGCAGGCCCCGCTGTTCGAAAACCGACGGCCATCCCCGGAGCCGAACGGCGGCGCATCGACGTTCAGCCGCAGGCCCTCGAAAGGCTCTCGCCAGGAGCAGCGGCCCACGTCTACGCGCAGGCAACCGCGCTCATCGGCGCGTTCGTGGTGGACAAGGCAACCGAGCGCAAGGCGATCCTCTGGGGCCACGATCTGCAGCAGGTGTACAGCGACCTCGTCACCCAAGCGCTCGCGCTGTCGCGCAGCCCCGTGCTGCGCAAGGTAGAAGGCTATCTAACCCGCACAATGGACATCCTGGGGTCGATCGACTTGCTGGCCGCGTGCGGGCATGGCTCCAGTGGCGTCGTGGGCCGGATGCTCAAGTGGCCCAGCGCACGGATTGACACGCCCGGCGAACTGGCGTTGGCGCAGGCCGAACTGGAGAAGCTGGTGGCGCTGATGGCCGCGGCGCTGCAAGAGTTGCTGGACCTCAGGGACCAGCTCCTGCGTGTGGCCGAACGCACGGACGCGGCCAGCGCGCAGCTTGAAGCCGCGGCGGTTGCTGCATTGTTCCTCGCCGAACATCTGCGCAACCAGAAGGACGCAGTGGCGCAGCGCTTTACCGAACGAGCCATGAGCCTGACCCAGACACTGGCCTTGATCCGCCAGTGTGGTGCGACCAGGACCTTGCAGATCGAGCAGCCGATCCGCATGGTGGGCGCCATTCAGGACGTGGCTCTGGTCATCCTGCCAGGATTCCTTGCCAGCATCGCCGCGGTCGCAGCCCTGCCGGCCAGCAAGGCCAGGATCACGCCCACCGAGGCGGGCGAACTGGCGTACCAGCTTCAGCACGTCGTCGAGAAGTTGAAGACCTCGACGAGCTAGCGATGAGTAGATTCATGACGCAAAACATCAGGAAACTGGCGGTGGCCATGGCGGTCGCGTTGCTTGGCGCAGGCGTTGCGTTGGCTCAGGCCGACGAGCCCATCAATGCCGATCGCCCGGGAATTGCCGACGGTAGCAAGGTGGTTGGCCAAGGCCGCTTGCAACTTGAGGCGGGAGTTCAAAAAGAGTTCCGCCGCGTCGCGGGCGTCTCCGATCACCGTGTGATGGCCCCACTGCTGTTGCGCGCCGGCGTGAGCCCACGCTGGGAGCTTCGACTGGAGACGAATTCCTATGTCTTCCAGACTTCGCGCGATTCGCTCGGTTCACTAGTCCGCGACGAGGGACGCGCACCCGTTGCGCTCGGTGCGAAGTACCAGATCACGGACCCGACGGATCGGGCGGCACCCTCCCTGGGCGTAATTGCCAGGGTGATTCCGCCGTCGGGATCGGGCAACTTTCGCGGTCGTCGCACGAGCGGCGACCTGCGACTCGCGGCCGATTGGGATTTCGCGCAGAACTGGTCGCTGAACCCGAACGTAGGCGTCAGCCTCGTCGAGGACGATGAGGGGCGAACGTTTTTCGCCCGCACTTTCGCCGCGACCCTCAGCTACAACCCGACAGCATCCCTGAGCCTGTTCGTGGACGGGGGGCTGCAATCCCCAGAAAAGAGGGCCGGGCGCGCCGCTGTCATCCTCGACGCCGGCCTTGGCTACCTGCTCACCCCCAATGTGCAACTGGACTTCAGCGCGGGCAAGGGCGTGCGCGGGAGCACGTCCCCGCGGGCCTTTGTGTCGGCAGGCGTCAGCACCAGATTTTGAGCGGCAGCGGCGAGCGTATTACAGAGGTGATGTACTTTGGCTAAATCGATCCCCATGGAAACGGCGACCAAGGCCCTGGTCCTTCAAGGCGGAGGAGCGCTGGGCGCGTACCAGGCGGGCGTTTATGAGGCATTGATCGAAAGCGACAACAAGCTCGACTGGGTGGCCGGCGTTTCGATCGGTGCCATCAATGCTGCCCTCATCGCGGGCAATCCACCAGCTCAGCGAGTTGCACGCCTAGCCGAGTTCTGGCAGCAGGTCTCTTCGGGCCCGGCGCAGAATATGCCGACCTCTTGGGGTGATCGCGCGTGGCTGAACCAGTGGAGCGCTGCCAGCGCCGCCCTGGCCGGCATTCCGGGTTTCTTTCGGCCACGGGCCGACCCGGCACTTTTGCTTGGTGGCGGTGCCCGTGTGTTGAGCTACTACGACCCCCAGCCTTTGAAGGCGACATTGGAACGGCTGGTCGATTTCGATCGCATCAACCGGCAGGAAATCCGATTGAGCGTTGGCGCGGTGAATGTGCGCTCCGGAAACTCCATCTATTTCGACAACCAGACCCACAAGATCGGCGTGGAGCACATCATGGCCAGCGGCGCACTGCCCCCGGGCTTTCCTCCCGTGCAAATCGACGGCCAGCATTATTGGGATGGTGGCATCCTTTCGAACACGCCATTGCAGTATGTGCTGGACTCGTTTCCTCGCACCCGTCGCCTGGTCGTGCTCCAGGTGGATTTGTTTAGCGCCCGCGGTCCCATGCCAACCACCATCTCGGAGGTGATCGAGCGGCAAAAGGACATCGGTTATTCCAGCCGCACCCGCGTAAACACGAACGCACTGGCTTCCAGCGTCAACCTGCAGCAGGCGGTGGCGGACCTCATCAAGAAGCTGCCTGCGCGGTTGCGCTCCGATCCTGCAGTCGCCACGCTGCGGGAGCACCTGACTCACCAGCCTGTGGACATCGTTCATCTGATCTACCGGGACAAGCCGTACGAACTTGATTCGAAGGACTATGAGTTTTCCCGGGCGATGGTGAAGGAGCACTGGGAAGCGGGCGCTCGTGACATGCGCAACACCATCGCGCATCCTGAATGGCTGCAGCGGGCAACGGAAAACGGCATAACCACGTTCGATCTCGCCGAGCCGGGCCCGGGCCGTGTGCGGCACCCGGGCCTGGAAGTCGGGAAGCTGACCACCCCATGAAGGCCGCCGACATCGGTGCACGATGCGACCGCCGATGGTGCTTTGGCAGCGCGCCGGTGCACCCTTCGGCCTCCAACACACGGTGACCTGACATGACAACCCTGTCAGAAACCGTCGGCCCACTCCTGTTCGCGCGGGGCGCCGATGAAAATCAATGTCGGCTTTCCGCCATCGTCGTCACCCCGGACAACCTCGATCCGCCCCTCCTGGTTCCCGCCGATGGTCAGGAGGCCATGCCTGCGCGGCTGTATTCGCAGTTCGGCAAGACGGTCTGGCGATACGACTTCCGGCTCCCTTCGCGCGAGAACGCCGCCTACCGTTTGGGCGATGTCATTTTTCCGGTGGCTGCAGACCTTTCAGGAGATGTGCGGATCGCCTACGTCTCTTGCAATGGCCAGGAGTCCGAGGCGGGTCAACCGTCGAACGAACGCAACGCGATGTGGCGCCGTCTGGCGGCCGAGCACGCGCGTACGCCGTTCGCCCTCCTTCTGCGCGGTGGCGATCAGCTTTATGCCGACGAAGTCTTTCAGTCGCATTTCGTCCTCGCTCGATGGGCGGCGAACGCGAGGAAGGAAAAGACAGACCACGTGTTCAGCGCAGATATGCGCATGGCGGCGGAGAGTCACTATTTCCACCGCTACCTGACGCTCTACGCTCAGCCGGAAATCGCCCATTTGAATGCCCGAGTGCCTTCGCTCATGATGTGGGACGACCATGACATCTTCGATGGCTGGGGCAGTCTTCCGGAAAAACTCCTCGATGGCCAGGTCGGTCGCGGCCTCTTTGATGTCGCGCGGCGCATGTTCATGCTGTTCCAGCTCGGCGCGACCGATGAAACGCCCCCGGTCGGAGGGGATGAGAGCCAACGCCAAAGTCTGACCCAGGTCGTCCGCTTCCCGCGGTTCTCCGTGATAGCGCCCGATCTTCGCTCCGAGCGCCGGCCGACGCGGGTGATGGGCCCTGCGGGCTGGACCGCATTTGAGCGGGCGCTCGCGCAAACCAATCGAGACGACCGGATTCTGGTCATGTCAAGCGTGCCGGTCCTCGGCCCGCGGTTCAGCTGGATCGAGAAATTGCTGGACGTGCTCCCCGGCGTCCAGAAATACGAGGACGACATGCTCGATCAATGGCAGAGCCGGTCGCACCGTGCGGAGTGGCAGCGAATGCTGGAGACGCTGCAACGTCACGCTACCGAGGGCCAAAACCCGGTCACCGTCCTCTCGGGCGAAATACATCTCGCCACGCGGGGCGAGATGCGGTTCACCGACGGAACGATCCTGCATCAGCTTGTGGCGTCTGGAATTGCGCATCCACCGCCGCCAGCGTCCTACGCCCGTGTTCTCGGCTATCTCGCGGCGTTGGGCGAGAACCCCTTGCGTGGGCAGCCGGTCCGCTTAAAACCTTTGCCCGGGCAAATGCAGATCTATGCAGCCGAGCGAAACTACGCCGTCATGAACCGGCGTGGGCAGGAATGGTCCGCCGAGTGGGAGTTGGAGGGGAGCGGACGTACGCCTGCGATGGCCCTTGGGGGCGCTCATGACTGAGGGAAGATCGTCTTCTGCCCCGGTTCGCTTGGAAAGGTCAAAGCGGCCGCCAAGGTGGACGAGATGTGCCCTGACGCCGTGAAGCACAACGCCAGGGACGCCTGCAAGGCCGAAGCCAGGGCCGCCTGGGCCGAATGGGAGCAGCGCTACAGGCCAAGCCCGTAAAACGAGGCCGAGCGCACGCGAGCCAGTCCCGACAGGAAAGGAAGGAAAGCGTCAGGCGTTGAAGTGTCGCATCACGATGGCTGCTTTTCGTCCTTGGCGCGGTCGTGTTCGCTGTGTTCATGCTGCATTCTTGTTTCGCACCTTCGGTGCGTCCTCGGCAGCGTAGCTTTCCTTGCCCGCGATTTCAAAAGGAAGGCAATCATGCGGCCGCATGTCGTCATCCGTTTTGATCACGCTGATGCTGCCGTCCAACTCCAAAATTGCGAACGCCACGTCGCATAGGCGAATGATCCCCTGCTTGCGAATCGCGGCCAATAGCTCGTTGTCTGAAACATCGAATTTTCTCATCATCTCTTTTTCGACCTTGCCCTCCTGCACCAGCAGCACCGGAGCGCCCTCGAGAAGTGCGCGCACTTTCACATTTCGCGAGGTAGCGCGATTCAACAGCGAGCTGAGAATAACGAGAACCGCGGCTCCAGCGGCCGCGCCCAGCACCGAGTTGTCGCTGCCTATCATCGCGTTTTGCACGACGTTGGAAATCATCAGGACAATCAGGAAATCGAAAACGGTTGCGCTGGCCATCTCGCGCTTGTTGGCAAGCCGGAAAATCAGCAACAGCACGAGGTAAACCAAAAGCGGGCGCACCAGCTTCTCTGCCCACGACAACTCGGGGAGCAGCATCTGGCGCCATGGGATCGCGAAGAACGTGTCCGTCATACCATCTCCTCAGCCCACTGCGGTGTCATGGCAATGTGACTTGTTGCACTCCCGCTGCTGCGACTTCGACAGGGTAACGCGCGCGGCCGCGTGGTTACCCACCAGACACTCAGCGCAGCACCGTCCGCGAAGGACACCGTGCAGCAGTGGCTGGCCCTTTAGGACGCGGCGGGCTTACCGCACCCGGGGCAAAACTTCGCGGCGGGCGGCACATCGGCGCTGCACGCGGCGCACTTTGTCGCCGTCTGGGCAACCCCGCACTGCGGGCAAAAGCGCGTGCCTGCCGTCACGAACGTGCCGCACTTTGCGCATGCTGCCCCGGGCGGCGCAGGCTGGGCGCCGTAATTGCCGGGCGGCATTCCGCCCGGCGGGGGACCGCCGTAGTTGCCGTAGCCGCCATGGTGCCCGCCGCCGTGGCCACCGCCGTGGCCGCCGCCGTGATGGCCGCCCATCATTCCACGCAGTTGATCAAAAAATCCCATGAGGACACTCCTTGCAAACGCATCTAACCGAAGAGAAATGACCAGGTGGCCGGGTCGATTCCTCTGAATGTATCCTGCCCGGCAGTTCGAACAGGGTAAGGCGGCGTTCTTTTGGCTTCGTGTCCTACGCGTCCGGCGGGAATGGGCACGCAACAGAAGGAGAACGCCGTCGTCACTCGCGCTTCCAATGCTGCCATGCGGTGTCCACCGCAAAGGCGATGCACCAGGCTACGAGCGCCGTCCAAAGGGTATGACTCATAAAGTGCGCACCCCGCAACTGCTGGGCGAGCCCGAGCAAGAGGCCGCTCGCCAGCGAGGCCTGCAACCAAATGCGCGCTGTTCGGGGGGCGACGTTCCGGAAAACAAAGTAGCCTCCGATAAAGGCGAAGCCGGCCGAGGCGTGTCCCGCAGGAAAGCAATGTCCGCCGCCCCCATCGGCCACTGCGCTCCAGTGCGGCACGTAGGGCAACCATCCTCCGAAAAGCTTCAGATCCCAAGGGCAACTAGTAAGGCTGAGCCACTTCAAGGCCGAGACGGACAGCGACACCAGTGGGGTTGTCACAGCCAACTGCACGCGGGACTGCCAATTGAGCTGGCGCAGTGGTCCCACTGGCCACAAGACCGCCAAGGCCAACCCCGCAGACAGCACCCATGCCGCGCGGCGGCCACCTGTGTGGAGTACCTGAGTCAAGAACCAATGGTCGCGAAGCGGAAATCCTTCGGCGCCCCCCATGGCGCGTGCGAGCGCGACGTCGAGTGAGGTCGCATCCAAGAGCATCAAGCCCGCGAGGACCAGGCCGGTTATGAAAAGCAATGACCGGTCGGACCGGGGCGCAGCAGCCATGGCCGCGATTCTGCACCGCGCGACTGAAGAACAGCAGAGTTGCCGCTGCAGGGCGTCTCGGCTGTGGAGTGCGTGAGGCGCAATCGCGGGCGTGCACCGTCGCGTTATGCTAGCGAACCATGCCACTGCAGATACTGGCCCGTCAATGAACGCTGCTTGAACAAAGATCCCGATGAATTCTGAAGAAACCGAGCTAGATCTCGGCAAAGCGGCTGATGCCGTCGTCGGCGTCACCGCCGATGATGACGGTGACCTGACCGACATGCTGGGAGAGCTGCGTGTGTTGCTTCCCAGTGCCCAGTTGCTGTCGGCCTTTCTCATCACCGTGCCGTTCAACAGCGGCTTCGCCAATATCGTCGCTTCGGAGAAGACGGTTTTTCTCGCGACATTCACCCTGTCTATCTTGAGCCTGGTGCTGCTCAGTGCACCGGCGGTGCAGCACCGGGTCATCCGCCCGCTGACCGACCGCGCCGGTTTCAAACGCTTGGCAACGCGGCAGATCGTCGTGGGGGCGGTTTTGCTCGCGATGGCACTTACGTTGGCGACACAATTGGTGCTTTCCACCGTGTTCGGTCACGGGGTCGGAATCGTGTTCGCCACCCTCACCGGGGGGCTGTTGCTTCTTCTATGGTGGGTGCTGCCGAAAGTGTTGCGAGCCAAAGGGCACATGTGACGCAGGACAAAGCCTGAGCCAAATCTCGGGTACCCTGTGATTGGCAACCGGCTATTAGATCAATCGCTGCGCTTCAAGGAGAGCACCATAAACGGCAAACTCACACTCAACTTAGAAAAATCGGCCAGCGTCCTGCGCCTCGCGCTCGACAAGGCCGGCGTGGTCGCAAACGTCAAGGCGGAGACCGCTGCGATTATCGATGTCTCGGGCTCTTTCGAGCACGAGCACGAAGAGGGCACGACCAGCCTCCTCCTTGAGCGGCTCGTGCCGTACTGCGTCGTGCTTGACCCGGACCGGAAGATGGATGTCTTCACTTTCAGTTCGGGCGAACCCAGTGCGCACTACGTGGGTAGCGTCACGCCGGAGGATGCCCAAGGCTACGTCACGCGCAACATCGTTGAGCGGGTTCCCGGCTGGAACGGCGGCACGACTTACAGCTTCGTGATCGAACGAGCGCTGGAGCACTTTGGCTGGAAGGAATGCGAGGAGGCGCACCAGACGCCGCAGGGCAAGGGTTTCCTGTGGCGGCTCTTCAACTCGCCAACGCACGAACATGGGCACGGGACGCCCCACACTCACGAGAAAAAGCGCTCCCTGGTGCTCTTCATCACGGACGGCGAGAACGAAAAGAACGACGAAGACCGCACCACCCGCGTGCTCGAGGAGTCCCAGCGGCGTGGCGACCAGGTCTACTTCCTCTTCATAGGGGCCTGCGAAGACCGGAACGTCAAGTTCGAGTTCGTCAAGACGATCGCCAGCCGTTTCAGGAACACCGGGTTGGTGGTCATCCGCGACCTGGAAGCCTTCGTCGCTCAGTCGGACGAAGAGCTCAACGCGGCCCTGCTCGGGCCGGAGCTGCTGGAGTGGCTGAAGTCCTGAGAGAGACGATATAGCGCCTGCGTCGCCACCTCCGCTCGACGCGACAGAAGGGCTTTCGGATCACGGCAACTGCGCGGGCAGTCCTACATCGCCGAGCGGTGACATCTGCGATAGTTGCCTCATGCACTGGCGTCATGCGAAGGATCATGTCATGAGACTCACGCGGATTGCTCCTGGCGTCTTGCTGGCGCATCTTGCCTTGGGCGCCAGCTTGGCACACGCGACAGAGCAAATTCTCTATAAGTCTGTTCTGCCAGATGGCACCGTGTCGTATTCGGACAAACCGATTCCGGGTACGGGGTAGTCTCGGTTTCCGTGCAATTTCGGAATCCATCTCCAAATAAGCCTCTGGCGACAACAACTTAGCTGCGATTTATAGTGTTCCCCGGAGCGAAGGAGAACGCTGATGTCGAGCTACCGATACAGATTCGTAGGCTACGAAAAGCTGCCGTCTGGCATGAATGCGGATGACGTGCAGCTGCACTGCCGTTTACCGGACGAGTTGATCAGGGAAATTAGGAACAGTGGCTACGCGAAGCGCTACCACCTGGGACTGGCCGTGCAGCTGTCGTTCCTCGCGCTGACTGGCAGGAATGCCGATGCCGCGCTCAAGATGCCGAGTGCGATGTTGAAAATGCTGTGCGAGCAACTGGGCATCCACTCGACCGCGATTGCCTCCCTAAAGTCGCTGTACTCGAATGCCGACCGGACCATCAGCAACCATAGGGCTTGGGTTCGAGAACAACTCCTCTTCTCTACCTACGACTCTAACGCCGAGGCACGCTTGCAGGCAGCATTGTCCCAGCAGGCGATCGACGCCTCCTCCGTCGATGACCTCCTCGCCTGCGCGCAGGAATGGCTCTTCGGCAGCAGGATCGTCCTGCCAGGCCAGCGTGTGGTGCTCGACCTGGCCCGATCTGCGTTTCAGGTTGTCGAGAACCTGGCCCTGGCAACAATTCGAGCAGCGGTCACTCCAGTACGCCTTCGCGCGGTGCTCAAGGTCATGCACGAAGAGAGTCCGACTCCTGGCATCTCGTTGCTGGAGTGGTTGAAGCAATCGGCCGGCAAACATGGGGTGAAGGGCCTCAAAGAGGTGAACTCACGCATTGATGCTCTCAAAACACTGGGCGTGCACCTGTGGGACCTGCAAGGGCTCTCGATTGGGCGCATTCATGCGTTCGCCCAGGCCGTGGTCAATCGGCCGCCCCCCGAAACCGCCCGCCGCATCGAGGGTACCCGCTCGATCGAGATCGTGTGCTTTCTCAAACACCTGCTCGGCGAGCTTAGTGACGAGGCGATTTTTCGGAACAACCGGCACACCAACGACATCGTCCGCTCGGGCACCAAGCGCGTCCAGGCCAAACAGGCACAGCGCGCAATCGAGTACCGCCATTCCATTGAATCGATGCGGGACATTGCTGCTGACAGCGCGCGCGATGCCCATGAACGGCTGGCAGCCATCACGGCGTTGGCCGATGACATGCTGGGCCGTCCGCCCGTCAGCCATGCTGAGGTTGTCAGGGAAACCTTGACCGAGCAGAGCACACGCGTTCGCACGGTCCTTGATGGCATGAACTGCCTGGACCTGCGGGGAGATCCCGAGCACGCCGACGGTAAGCCGCCAAGGCCGACATGAAGGCAGAAAAGAAGGCCGAGAAGGCCGTACCTGCGAAGGCGGCAAACGCGAACAAGGGCTAGCGACTCGGTCTCAGGAGGCAGCGGTGGGCGCTGCTTGCGGAACCACGGCGCCGACGGAAGGCACACCTTCGAATGCGAGCAAGCGCAGCGCGTTGACGACCACGAGCAACGTCGATCCTTCGTGGAACAGAACAGCCGTGCCAATGTTCAGCCCAAAGATGGTTGCCGGGATCAGCACGGCCACAACCCCCAAACTCACCCACAAGTTCTGGCGGATCACCCGCGCCGTGCGCCGCGACAGCGCGACCGCGAAAGGCAACTGGCTCAGGTCGTCGGCCATCAGCGCCACGTCCGCGGTCTCCAGCGCCACATCTGAGCCGGCCGCGCCCATCGCAATGCCCACGGTCGCGTTCGCCATGGCCGGCGCGTCGTTGACCCCATCGCCCACCATCGCGACCCTTCCCTTCTCCAGCAACTTCTTGATGGCATCCACCTTGTGTTCCGGCATCAGATCACCCTGCGCTTCGGTAAGGCCGACACTCTGCGCCACGGCTTCGGCAACGCGCTGGTTGTCGCCAGAGATCATGATCAGGCGCTCGATTCCGAGCTCCTTGAGGGCTCGCATCACGCCCGCTGCGGCCGGCCGGGGCGTATCCATCACGCCGAGCACACCCAGGTAGCGCTCTCCCAGGCGCACGACCATGGTCGTGCGTCCCTGGGCGATGAGCGCCTCGTTGGCGCGAGCCACCTCCGGCGGCATTGGCGCCCCGCCGATCTCGGAAAACATGGCGGCCTTGCCCACATGCAACATTTCCCCGGCAACTCGTGCCGATACGCCCCGGCCAGTGATGCTCTGCACCGATTCGACGCCGGGTTCGGGGCTGCCCGAGGTCAGTCGCTTTTGTGCGCCTTCGACTATCGCGGAGGCCAGCGGATGGTCGCTGTGCCGCTCCACCGCCAGCGCGACCGTCAGCAACTCCGATTCGCTCGAACCGGGGCCGGCAACGACGTCCGTCAGCCGGGGCTTGCCTTCCGTGAGTGTCCCCGTCTTGTCGAACGCAATCGCCGTCAGGGTGCCCAGGTTCTCCAAAGGGCCGCCGCCTTTGACCAGCACGCCGCTGCGCCCGGCGCGAGCCACGCCGCTCAGCACGGCACTAGGCACCGAAATCGCCAGCGCGCAGGGGCTTGCCGCCACGAGCACGGCCATGGCCCGGTAGAAAGTGGTGCTGAACGGCTCGTCGATGACGAAGCCGGCGAACAGCAGAAGAACCACGCCAATGAGGATGACGGGAACGAAAATCCGTTCGAACTTGTCGGTGAAATTCTGCGTGGGTGAGCGCTGCGTCTGAGCTTCGGTGACCAGCTTGACAACGCGTGCCATCGTGGACTCCGTCGAGGCACGGGCCACCATGACTTCGATGGCGCCCGGTCCATTGATCGTGCCTGCGAACACCTTGTGCAGTGCGGCAACCTTCTCGAACGCCCGCAACGCCGCCTGGGAATCGTCGACCGGCCGCTTGTCCACGGGCACGCTTTCACCGGTGACGGGGGCCTGGTTCACGCTGGACTCGCCACGCACCACGAAGCCGTCGGCGGGCAGCCGCTCGTTCGGCTTGACGAGCACCACGTCGCCCACTACGAGTTGCGCCACCGCGACCTGTTCCGTGCTGCCGTCGGGCCGTTTCACCAGCGCAGTTTCGGGCGCGAGCTTGGCCAACGCTTCAATCGCCTTGCGTGCCCGCCCCATGGCGTAATGTTCCAGCGAGTGGCCAAGACTGAACAGGAACAGGAGCAGGCCTCCTTCGGCCCATTGACCGAGTGCGGCTGCGCCCGCGGCGGCAACGAGCATCAGCGTGTCGATCTCGAAGCGCTTCGCGCGGATGTTCTCGATCGCCTCTTTAAGCGTGTAGTAGCCGCCGAAGACATACGCGGCGACGTAAAAGCCCTTGCTGACGAGTTCGGGCGCGAGGTCGCGCCACGCAAGCAGCCAGCCGATGAGCACCATGAGGCCCGCCAGCAACGCAAAGATCAATTCGGACTTTTCTCCGAAGGGCCCGCCATGGTCATGGGCATGGCCCGCGCCGGCGTGATCCGCATGGTCGTGGTCATGGTCCTTCCCGTCGGCATGGTCATCGTGACCGTGCTCGGCATGCGCATGACCCTGGTGCGGCGTTGGCGCGTCATCGTACGCATGGCCGCCCTCATGCGCATGGCCGTCGTGCGAATGCACGCCTTCACCGTGTTTCGCCGGGGCCGAGCTCGCTGGCTTCAGGGGAAGCCCAAGCATTTCGAGTTCGGACCTGACCTTCGCTTCATCGACCAGCGACCGGTCGAATTCGATGCGAACGGAACCCGTGGTTGAAACTTCCGCCTCGACCACGCCCTGGAGTGCGGAGATCTTGTCGCTCAGGCGCCTCGCGGCGCGCGCGTGCTGGGTCGATGTGTGGAACGCCAGATGCGCGAAGCGTTCGCCCAGCTCGGCGCCCGATGAGGCAGCGAGTTCGCGCACACGCTGCAGCGAGATCGTGTCGGGCCGGTAGTGAATGCACAACTGAGGCGGCTGCGAACCCCCGGCGTTGGCAACATGCACCTCACTGATGCCGTTGCGACCTGAAAGCAGCGAGATGAGCCGCGCCACGCACAGGTCCTTGACATCTTCCACGCCGGATAGAAGGACGGGAATGTCGAGGCGGATTTTTTCGGCTTTGGCCATGGGTGCACTCCGATTTTTGTTGTCAAGCTGCTGGGCTACTATGCAGCTCCAGCCGTTGTGAACAGTGGATTATGAGGTCGAGTTATCAGTCAGGCCCGCCGAGGGCCCCACAGCAGACAAGCTCGTGGGTAAGATCGGCTGCCGGGCCAAACCCGCCAACGTACTGCGAAGCACAACAATGAGAAAGTTTCTTGTCCTGCTGGCCATTGCCATTGCCGCGATTGTCCCGGCCGCCATCTTCCGGATCAGCGGATGGCGCCCCAATGCTGTCGTGGACACGGCCGTGTTCGGGCTCGCCGTGCTGGCGGCCGGCTTCATGCTCTCGTGGGGCGCCGAAGCCGCAGAGAAGCGCATTTCGCAGGGCCTCATACTGGCTCTCGTCGCACTCATCACAGTCCTGCCCGAGTATGCAGTCGACATGTACTACGCGTACCAGGCTGGCAAGGCGCCTGAGTCGAACTATGTGCACTATGCCGCGGCCAATATGACAGGCGCCAACCGGCTGCTGGTCGGCGTGGCGTGGCCTCTCATGGTGTTCCTTCATTGGTGGCGCACCCGCAAGCGCACCATCGAACTGGCAAGCGTGAACGTGCTGGAAGTGGGTTTCCTATTGGTGGCCAGCGTCTACGCATTTTCGATCGTCCTGAAGAACCGCATCAATCTGGTTGACACGGTCATTCTGGTCCTGATTTTCGGCACCTATCTTTGGTTCACGAGCCGGCTGCCGAAGGTGGAAACGGGCCTCGAAGCCGACGATGAGCCCGGCCCGGCCGCGGCGCTGTCGGAGCTCTCTCCGCGAAAGCAGTGGGCCTGGATGGCCGGGCTGGCGATCGTCGCCGCGGGCGTGATCCTGGCGGCAGCCGAGCCGTTCGCTGAATCCATCGTCGCCTCAGGGCGCATCCTGGGCATCGACGAGTTCCTGCTGATCCAGTGGCTTGCACCCTTGGCGAGCGAGGCGCCGGCAGTCGTCATCGCCATCCTGTTCGTCCTTTCGGGGCGCGCCGAGGGCGGGCTCACAACTATGATCAGCGACAAGATCAACCAGTGGACCCTGCTGGTGGGCATGCTGCCGCTGGCGATGAGCGTCGGCGCCGGAGCGATTGCGTCGTTGCCGCTGGACGCGCGGCAGCACGAGGAATTTTTTCTGACCGCGGCACAGTCGCTATTTGGAGTGGCTTTGTTGCTCCGGTTGCGCTTCAGCCTGCTATCGGCAGTCGTGCTGGCGGCCCTCTTTTCGGTCCAGATCGTTCTCGCCTTTGTCTATCGCGCGGATGCCGCCAAGGCCATCGCTTCGCTGACCATGCTGGGGTGGTTGTACCTCGGTCTCGCCGCCGTCCTATTCATGCTGTCGGGGCCGGCCGCCTGGCGCGCCGTCAGGAAACTGGAGGCCACGATTCATGGGCACGATCCGCAGGCGGCGGCACGCCGGGGGTCAGGTCCTGATACCGTCGGGCGCAACGGCTGAGTAAACGCGCTACCGCCAGCTCTTCGCAATTTCGGGATGCCGTCCTACCACCCAGGAAGTGCGGTAGCGCTAAGGTTGGCCCTTCAATCCAAGGAGCAAATCATGGCCAATCAACCCGCCGAGAAACCCGGCCCCCATCATCCGCACCAAGGCCACGTTCCAGGTGATCTGGATCCCCAAGGCCACCGCGACAAAAGCGCTCCACCAACAGGCACAACGGAAGAGCCTGGCGCCCATCATCCGCACGAGGGCCACAAACCCGGGGACCTGGACCCGCACGGACACCGCGATACGTCGGGCGGACAACAGAGGAAGTAAGCTGCTTACGCAGCACTTGAGCGAGGCGGCGAGTCCGCCTCGTTGCGTTTCAGGATGGCACGTAGATCAGTGCCGTCATTCTCAGGCTGAGATCGAACCGATCCGCCTGAAAGCGGACCCGGTCCCCGTCGCGCCTGCCAATCAGCCACTTCGCCTCAACGAACCTGAAGGTCGTCGTCCCGGCCCGAAGGTGCAGATAGGGAATGGCATCGTGCTGCAGGGTGATCTTGCCTGCCTCGTGATCGATCTTGACGATCCGGCCAGAGATGAAGTCGCTGGCGGAAGGCTCAGCGATGCACGCCGCGGTCGCAACCAGCGCCAGTCCAAATCCCACAACCCATTTGCGGCGCGTCAAATGCAAGGTATCCATGGCTAAGTTCCCCCGTTGCGACAGGGGCGAGCACGTCTCGAGAGTCGCTCGGAAAGGGGTTTTTGTCTGCTCGTCACGTGCCATCGCATGGTACAGCCCTTTTCGCCGAGGGACTCCCCAGTTGCACAGGCATTGCCGCTACGCTAGCCGCCGTCGCGGTCTCACCGCGCAGGCGCACTCCTACAGCTGAGGCACAGTTGAGCGATGTTGAAAACAAAGCGATTCGCTCCAAGTCTATTTTCTCGTGCAATACCAAGGCCAGGAAAAAGCCCACCAAAGCAGCCGCATAGCGCCCGGCACATCCGGATGCTTCGAGCTTGGCAATGGCACGGGTACTCGCCTAATGAGCAATATTGCCAATCCAAGAAATAGCCAAGCAGTCGACAGGAGTTGGACGATCGTCTTGAAGTTGTCGTCGATCACCCGCATGACCAATACACCGGCGAGGACATCCACCAGCTGCGCTTCATTTGCTTGTGCCGGGCGATGGACATGTCGCTCGAAGAGGTTCGAACACTGCTGAGCTTGGCTTTGCGCAGGAAAGCAGATTACCGAGCGGCGAATCTTGCACTGAATGAGCACATCGGTCATGTCCGCACCCACCTGCATCGGCCTCATGACGCGTTCATTGACGATGCTATTGAGATAATCTTTCTTATCGCAATAGCCATGTCGATCCACTAAACTGGCGATCGTGAAAAGTACCCGAGTCTCCAAGCCGGCGAATGCGGAAAAGGAATTCCCCGGCACCGCGGCCCTCGCGGCGCTGCGCGCCTGGTACGCGGGCCTGGGTGCGCGAGCGGCCGTTGCCCAATATCTTGGGGTGGACAGGGCGGACGGCCAGTCCTCTCGCGCAATGCTGGGCGACATCCGCCGGCAGCTGACCAAGCATGCGCGCCAGCGGCACCGGGAAGACCTGGCCAGCCTGCTCGAACACTCGGCGGCGGAACGCGCGCAGCGCGCCCGCGCCGTGATGGATGCGATCGAGACGCTGCGGCATCTGCCGGTGCCCGCGCCCATGGTGACGGACGACCTCGAGCGCTGGCTGCCGGCGCGTGCCGCCGGCGCCATGAAAGCCCATGGCTTCAAGACCCTGGCCGATCTGACGGTGCGAATTCCGCGGCGCCGGCGCTGGTGGACGGGCATTCCCGGCTTGGGCGCGGCCAGCGCCAGGCAGATCGAAGCCTTCTTCGCCGCGCACGCGCACCTCACGCAGCAAGCCCGCGCGCTGGTGCCCATCGGCGCTCAAGATGATGTGGCGCCCTGGGAAAGGCTGCGCGTGCCCCATGAGGTCGACGGCTCGCGGGGCACCTTCCGCGCACCCAAGGCCACCTGCACGCTGGACGCAAACGACGACTACGAGGCGGTGCAGGCTTGGCTGGCGCTGCACGAATCGGCTGCAACCCAGCGGGCCTACCGCAAGGAGGCCGAGCGGCTGATTCTGTGGGCCGTTGTGGAGCGCGGCCGGGCGCTGTCCTCGCTCACCACAGAAGACGCGGTCGCCTTTCGCGCCTTCTTGCGACACCCAGCGCCCAGGGCCCGCTGGATCGGCCCGGCGCGGCCGCGCTCGTCGCCCGAGTGGCGGCCGTTCATCGGTGGACTGTCAGCCCGATCGGTGGCCTACGCGCTGTCGGTGGTGGGCGCCATGTTCCGCTGGTTGATCCAGCAGCGCTACCTGCTGGCCAACCCGTTCGCCGGCATCAAGGTGCGCGGCGCATCGCGCTCCGAATCGCTGGCCGTCACCCGGGTCTTCGGCGAAGGCGAATGGTCAGTGATCCAAGCGGTCGCCGAAGGCCTGGAATGGGGACATGGATGGCAGGCACCGGCGGCGCAGCGCCTGCGCTTCGTGCTGGACTTCGCCTACGCCACGGGCCTGCGCATCGGGGAGCTGGTCGGCGCCACGCTGGGACAGATCGAGACCGATGCGCATGGTGATCGCTGGCTGCACCTGGTGGGCAAGGGCAGTAAGGCCGGCAAGGTGGCGCTGCCGCCACTGGCTTGTGCGGCGCTGGACCGGTATCTGATGCAGCGCAAGCTGCCGATCACGCCCGCGCGATGGGATCCGCTGGCACCGCTCATTGGCAGCCTCGATCAAGAGAGTACAGCGGGCATCACCGCGACGCGGCTGTGGAGTGTGATGCGACGCTTTTTCACAAAGGTCGCCGAAGTCATTGAGAAGGACAGCCCGGCCACGGCCGAGAAACTGCGCCGTGCCAGCCCACATTGGATGCGCCACACCCATGCTACGCATGCATTGGCGCGCGGGGCCGAATTGACCACCGTGCGCGACAACCTGCGGCACGCATCGATTTCGACGACCTCAATCTACCTGCACGGCGACGAGGTTAAGCGGGCGCGGGAGATGGGGGAGGCTTTCGCAGCCCGGCGATCTTGACGGGTCGCAGCGTCAGGCGAACTGCAGCTCGATCTTACCGGCACGCCGCCGTACTGGACCGACCACGATCTTCACGTCATGCCCCAGCTTGGCCACCAGTTCCAGCAGCTTCGCCTCGCTGACCCCGCGAAACTGGCCGCGCGTGATGCGGGAGATCTTGGACTGATCGATTTCCAGCAGCGCGGCGGCTCCCTGTTGCGTCAGGCGTCGCGCCTTGATGGCGCGGGCAATCTCAGCCGCGAGCTGCGACTTGCGCTGCATTTCCGCAGCGTCGGCATAGCCCAGGTCCGCGTAGACGTTGGTGCTGCCTTCTTCGATGGTGATGTGGCTGTTCTGGCTCATCGCTTTACTCCTTGCTTTGCTTGCCAAGCCTCAAAATCCTGCACCGCAGCCTTCAGCCGTGCCTTGATCAGGTCCAGGTCCTCCTTCGGCGTCTTGATGCCGCTCTTGGACTTCTTCTGAAAACAGTGCAGCACATAGACCCAGCCCGCGAACTTGACCGTGTAGACCGCCCGGAACGTGTCGCTCCGGAAATCCTCGACCACTTCCAAAACCGCGGCGGAACCAAACCCGCTCAGCGCCTTGGCGTCCGGGTGCTTGCCACCGGCTTGCGCCAGGTCGATCGCATGGCCGAACACGTCTTGGACGTCCTCGGGCATTCCGTCCAGATCCCGCTTGGCCGAGCCGACCCATTTGAGCGGTTTGCGCGGCTGGGTGGACATTAGTGGTGATTATGCCAATTTAGGCATAGACCGTCAAACCGAACTGAGCCCGGTGGGACGATGGCGGTGACATCTGATGAAAGGGAGCCGCAACCCTCAAAGCGCACCAATCTGCACGCAAAGGACGGCGCGCCGGAAATTCAGATATTCACAAGTGGTTGTTTTTGAAAGAACTTTTTTCGCGAAGCGCACCAATTTGCACGGAAAGTACGATCACCCCGTAACACGCCGCGATTCCGCTAATTCAGCGGCTTTGATGTTGCGGGTTTGGTAGTCTGGAATCTGTGATTCCATACTTTTGGCGATGTCATCGGCATTGATGTACTCGCCTAAAAAACCCAGAGCAGGATTTTTGAGAACCTGGGCATTGATGGATGATTTACCGGAGCCATTCGGCCCCGCAAAAACAAACATCACCGGCGCAGATCCATCTTTCTGCGCATCGCCCGATTGACTCATCAGGCCCGCTTTTTTTTTGGCTCTTTGTCGGCGGGCTTGCCCGGTGCTGCATCACTGTGCGCCGTGGGGCCGGGGAAGGGATCTTTGGTGGATTGTGGAGCTGGGCTGCTGGCGTAGCCTTCAACGGGCAGGCCAGCGGCACGGGTGCGCGCAACAGCTTGGGCTACGCCCTTTCGAGCGTCGTCCACAAGTCCAGAGCCAAAAAAATAGCTGTCGAACTGTGTTGTCGTTGCCATGACGCGACCTCTTTTCAAGCCTTGATTTTACGCCTTGTTGGCGATTGCGAAGGGTTCGCGGTCTTTGCCTGCAATCCACGCTGGAGGCTTGCCGCGCCCGGACCAGGTGGTGCCGGTTGCGGGATCGCGATACTTCGGCTCGACCTTCGCTCGCTCGCGGCGCACGGGCCCCCGCGCTCCTGTTGGCAGGATTTCTTGAGCGGTTATGCCGTACTGATCCATGAGATCGCGGATCTGTTTTAGAGCCGCATCCAGTTCTTGCATGCGCGCTTCCTCGATCTTCTGATCCAGTTCGCTGCGCTGCTTCAACAGTTCGCTATAAGTTGAATTCATTGCTGTGGGGGGATTCATACGTTGCGCCAGTTCGTGTAAATGTCCAAGTGGCGGGAGCAAGGACGAACCGCATAGTATGGACGCCTTCGCGCGCAATAAAGTCTCGTTCCAGTAAAGGGAGACTGTAGTAATCACCTATTTTTTCGGCTTTGATGGGTTCGCCGGCAGTTGTGCTGAATAGATATTCCTGCCCCGCCCTGCCCTCAAATATTGTGCGTTGTGCATACACCCACGCTTTGGCCGTGCCGACATGGCCCGACGCCATGTAATGCGAGGTAGCCGTCATGCCAGTGGAAAATTCTTCCGTTGCGCAACCGCCGAGCATGAGGGCAGTGAGGGTGATTAGGAGTGCTTGTTTCATGGTGGGGGCCTCTGCTTAACGTCCAAATTCTTTGTCGCGGTGGCGGCTTGCAGCCACCTCTTGTTGCCTGTTGCGGTCTTGGTTCCTGTCGGTGACGTTGATCTTTGGCACGTGGCCGCGCTCAATGGCATTGAGTGCGTTTTTGTTCAGGCGATCCATGACTACCTTGGCCTGTTCGACAGATAGCCGCTCTTGATCCACTTTGCGGCGTGCTGCCTCGACACCCGCATACGCTCCCGCCAGTTCCGGGTACTTCTGCATCGCTGCTTCCGGTCGCTCGTTCTTGAAAGCATCCACCATCCCCTGTTCGTGGGTCTTTTTGCCCGTGACGGTGTTCACGTTTTCGCGTCCGCGAAACTCATCCTTGCTTTGGATTGCAGCGAGCCTCGCTTTGTCCGCGTCGGTGGGGGAGTAGCCGCGTACCTGCATTCCGCGTGCGGCCGCTTCCATCCACACTTCTCGTTTGAAGGTTTCGCTTCCTGTGACGCGAATCTCGTCCCAACCCCGCGCCTGGGCGATCCGTACCATGGAGTCGGCCACGGCGGCGCTGTTTGTCTGTGTCTCCAGCTTGCTGCCCCTGTCGCGGAACGCGACTGCTTCCGGATTGCGCTGGAAATGGTACTTGTCCCCTACCTTGAGGTATTTCGCAGCCACCTCTTGAGGAATTATCGGCTTGCGGTCATCTTCTGTTGGGCTGAAAACTTCATCCGACTGGACTTCGTTGTCCCCGCCGTCCCTGCCCTGCCCCGTGCCTTGCTCCAGCTTGCGTATGTCCTTAGAAATCGCATTCAAAGCCTCTTGGCGGTGCAGTGCCAGTTCCTTCGCTGCAGCGTCCGTGTCGGCCTGGCGCCTGGCCGCAACCGCGCCTAGTGCTTCCGGGTCCAGCACAGTCCCCTTTCGCTCTTCCTTGATCATCATGCGCCGGGTATTTTCATCGGGCGAAAGTCCATATTCGTTCAACAGCGCTTCCCCTCTGAGTGCCCCCTGACTTTCCTTGCTGGCATGGATGAAAGCCGCGTTTTTGTCGCCCACAGCGTCGGCCAGGCACTCCGTGTCCAAGTCTTTCAATCGAACTACCGACTTGCCATCCAACAGGAAATTCACGTTGTAACGGTCGTGCCCGTCCTTTTCAACGTGCTCATAACGAATTGCCGTCGCTGGTTGATCGTTAATATGCATGATGCCGAAAGCAGGACGATGCTTGTATAACTCGTCAGCCTCTTTCGGGGAGTTTTCGGGGGTAATTTTGATTTGATCTTGTGACATATCAATTCCATTTTCATAATCGACAACATTCTAAACTAGGAATCCCTGTTCCCGGCTTATTCTGTCTGCATATTCGTGTAACTTCTCTATGGTGCGTTCGCCTTCTGGAGGCGGTTTGATGCTTGATAAATCAAGTGCGAAATTAATCTCAGAAATACGCGGATAGTCATCAGGAATAAATGCGCGATGGAGATTGGTACTGCTGCTTACCTGCTCAATTGATCCTTCAGCAGAAGCAATTACATCTTGATATTCATTTATGCTAAGCAGTGGAACGGGTGCCGCCAGTTCACCAGCACGCATTGCATCGTCCATCTCTTTCTTAGTGGGCAATCTTCCCCCAATAGTACTCAATGATGGTGAAACTTCCTTGAGTCTATCCATGAATTTCGCGTCCGCGAAATATCGAACCTTTTTGGCTTGAATGGGGAGGACGTTTTCCAAAACGATCAATTCTGCATCCTCACCCAAAGAGGTTATTTCTTGAGGAAGAAGTAACGCGCGACGTTGATCGCTGACGCTCTCCGATGAATTGCGGCGCTTGAATATTTCAGTGTTTCGGGACTTCGATGCGCTCTTAGTAGTTGTATAGCCTAACCATTCGGAAATATCGCGTGCAGATTCGGTTTCGGATGCTTTTGGCGGAAATACAATGTTGAGGGCGTGATTGGTGCGGAAAGTTTCAGCGGCTTCGCGGCCATAAACGTCCGTGAGTTGCGCCGGGCTTTGAATGATGGGCATCATTCGCAATCCGTAGCCTGCAATAAAGCTAATTCCCTTGCTCAAAATGTTGACTTTGCCCATTGACGTGAATTCGTCCATCAAGAGAAGGCACGTATATTTCAAATCGGGATTTTGTGAGGGGAGTTCCCGAGTATTTAAATCTACAAGCTGTTGAAAGAACAGATTGATGAGCGGTGCCATACGCTCAAGGTTGTCAGGGGTGATGCCAATGAAAATTGACATCTTGCGCTTGCGAAGGTCTCGCAAGTCGAAATCGTTTTCGCTGGTGGCAGCGTCAATCGCCGGGTTCATCCACAGTTCAAGCCTCGACCGGAACGAGGTCATGATCCCGCTGCGCGTGTTCTCGCTGGCGATGGATGTATAGCTTTGCAGGCCACGAACGCATGCACCCGACAGTCCATTGCCGCAATCCCTGCGGTCTTTCGCAGCCTTGTCAAAGTAGTCCTTTCCATCGCCATCGGTCAATGTCTCTCGCAGCACCTGACCCAGCGTTACGGGCTTTCCAGGTGACTCCAGCAAGAACAGAACGACCCCAAGAAACAGACTGCGCGGAGTTGCTGTCCAAATCGGGTCAGTGCCCTGCACATCCGGGAAGATCATGTTTGCGATCTTCTGGATGTCGTCGATGCGTTTACCAGGGTCTTCGCTGATGTAGCCCAAAGGGTTATATCGATGCGTTCGACCATCGCTTGCCCCAGGGTTGAACAAGTAGCAGCGCTGGCCGTACTTGCGTCGATAGCCGCTGGTGATATCCCAGTTTTCCCGCTTTATGTCCAGAACCACACAGCTTTCAGGCCAAGTGAGAAGGTTCGGGATGACGACCGAAACCCCCTTTCCTGAGCGAGTTGGCGCAGAGAGCAAAACATGTTGTGAGCCATCGAACATCAAGTAGCCGGAGCCTTTTTTGCCTACGATGATTCCCCTATTTCCCGTTAACCCTGCTTTCCGAATTTCTCGGGCCGATGCGAAACGAGCATCTCCGTGCAGGCTTTGTCGTGAGGGCTTAAGAAATAGTACCAGTGGTAGAAGCAGCGCGACGGTGCTAAATCCAGCTCCTGACCATAGCCATGCATTAATTCGCTTTTGCTCGCCGAAATACACCGC
>WOYI010796471.1_pt1 | contig 35314 bp, 39 predicted proteins | sample 6423411 | NCBI WGS metagenome assembly WOYI01 (sample SAMN13441803, study PRJNA592873) | oil field metagenome | biome: oil field; feature: oil-well bore; material: oil-contaminated soil; isolation source: oil-contaminated soil from oil-well borehole | place: Germany: Wietze | collected 2016-10-18 ...
CCGCAGTGGCGAACCAGTGGGTCGCGGCGCCCTTCGCGGCGCCCCCCGCAGCGCCCAGCCTGTGCCTGCGCTGGGCCATACCCAGCCATGCTGGGTGGGGCGTTTAGCGCATCAGATTGAACAGGGACAGGCCCTGCAGCTTGAGGTAGCTTTGCTGCGCTGCCTGCAGCGCCATGCTCTGCAGGTTCAGTCGGCCAATGGCCTCGGTATAGTCCAAATCCTGTAGTTGCGAGCGCAGCGCTTGCAGTTCCAGGGTCCCATCTGCGTTGATTTCCCGCTGTTGGTCCAGGGCGGCCAATCGGGTGCCCACCTCGGTCTGAATTGTCTGCAGATGGCTTAGCGCTTGATCGATTTCCTCGATTCCTCGCCCCAGCGCGCTGACTTGGCGCGCCGCCTCGGCCGGGGTGCCGTCGATGGTCGAGACGGCCTGTTCCACCTGGGTCAGGGTGGTGAAGATATCTTGGGCACCACTGGGGCGAATTTCGAAACGATCGCCTGGTTGGGGCACGCCGACCAGAGTGACCTGGATGCCGTTGAAGACGATGGCGGTGTCAGAGACATAAGCGCCGGACACGACCAAACCACCCCCGCTATCGCGGATTTCGTATTGATCGGCAGTCACCATGTCCAAGGTATAGGTATCCGGTATCCAGGCTGAACGATCCACCACACTTCCGGCGTCGATGCGCGCCGTGCCGGTGTTGCTGGGGTCAACGGCAGTCCGGAATACGCCATTGCCGTCACGCGCGGCAAGCAGTACCCGTTCTCCTGGATCGCTGATCGCCAGCAGTTGGTTCTCCCCAATCGAGAGGAAACGCTGTCCGGCATCTCCGGTATAGGTCACAGCACCCGTCGCGTCGCGCAGGAAAGGAGCTTGTCGGCTCTGGTAACCGCCGAACAGAAATTCTCCTTGTGCATCGCGGCGATTGGCCAATTGCTGGAGTTGGGCTTGCAACTGACTCAATTCGGTGGTGATGGCGTCGCGGCTGCCGTTGTTCTGGGCGCCGCTGTTCGCCTGCAGAGTCAATTCACGCGCTCGCAGCAGGAGGTCCCCCATGGCGGATAGGGTGGATTCTTCAGTCTGGAGCCGGTTCTGTGCCAGATCGGCGTTGCGCCCATAGATCTCCAGCCGGTCGAGGGCACGGTCAAGGGCCAGAGTGCGAACCGCTGCCGCGGGATCGTCGGCTGCCGCGAGCAGGCGTTGCCCGCTCGCCAACTGCTGCTGGGTCCGGGTGAGCTGGCTTTGCTTGTCCAGCATGGCCTGGACCAATTGATGTTGGGCTTGGGCGCTCGAAATACGCACGATTATCTCCGTATGGCATCCAGCAGGGTTTGAAAGAGCGTATCCGAGGTGGCGATCACCTGGGCCGCGGCTTGGTAGGCCTGTTGGAATCGCAGCATTTGCGCCGCTTCCTCGTCTAGGTTGACCCCGGATACGGAGTCTCGCGCCGCCCGTGCTTGTTGGTTCAACAGATTCTGGGTATCTCGCCCAAGAGTGGCTTGACGGCTGCGATTGGCGACTTCCCCGATCAGTCGCTCATAGCTTTCCCCATAGGTCGCGGTGCCCCCTTCCAATAGGCTTTTGGATTGTAGGCCGGCGAGGGCGAGGGCGTTGCGGTTGTCACCGACGCCGCCGCTATTGGGAGTGACGCTGAACTGATCGCCGATTTGAGGGCTGCCCTCAATCTGGATTTGCCAGCCGTTAAAGGCAATGTCGGCGCCGGCTGAATAGGGATAGCTGCCGCTGCCATTGACGGAAAAGGTGGTTGGAGTCAGGAATTCAAGGGTGACCGGCGTGCTGAGTGCGGGATCAGTTGGATCGATCACCATGCCAGAATTGATTCGGCCGCTACCGGTATTGGCCAGAGTGGCACCCGTGCGGATGGGGCTGGCCGCAGCCAATTCGCGCGGATCCTCGATCAGGACCGCCATGCTTCCGGCCGCCGAGGCGGTGGGACGAATCAGGAAACGGTCTCCTGCAGCAGGTGCGCCGGTGAAGTCGATGGCGAACCCATCAAGCGTAAGCGGCAGGCTGCCGGTGGTGCGGGTGCCATCGCTCAGGCGGGTCACTTCCCATTGGCTGCCATCATAACGAGCCTGGTAATCCGAGAGTGTCAGCGCGGCCGGATCGGTGATCGCGGCGGTGAGGCTGGCGCTACCCGTGTTATCCCGGTGGGGCAAGGTCTGCGGGGCGGCGACCGAGAACACATCTCCTCCCAATTGACCATTGAGATCCATGCCGAGGCGGTGCTGTGCGTTGACTGTATCGGTCACCCCCAGGGCCAGTCGCCCCAGGCTGTTGCGGGCCGGATCCAGGGTTTCGCGGCGGAATGCCAACGCGCCACCGAGACTGCCCCCGGTCAATTGATTGCTCACCATCGGACCTGTGGCGCCGCCATAGGCGATCCCGAGCCGGGTGGGATCATAGGGATCGGTCACCGTCATCAATGCAGTAGCGTTTTGCCCCACGACCAAGGCCTGGCCGCTGCCGACAAATACGTTGATGGCGCCATCATCCTGCGTGACTGTCCGTACTGAGACTTTCCCGGCCAATTGCCGGAGCGCTTCATCGCGTGCATCCAACAGGTCATTGGGCGGCGCACCATTGCTCCGACTCTGTGCGGTGACGACCTGGTTGTTCAGATCCGCGATCGTGCTCGAAAGCCGATTGATTTCCGCAACATCCTGCGTGATTTGCTGGTTTACCTCGGCCTGAAGATTGTTCAATTGGGTATCCAGGGTATTGAACCGATCCGTCAATGCTTGGGCGTCGGTGAGCACCACCTGTCGTTCAGGGATGCCCGACGGATTCTCGGCCAGGCTTTCAAGATCGTTGAAAAACTGGGATACCATGGGTGAAATTGAATTGCCCTGAGTACCCAGCAGGTTGGTCAGGCGATTGGCCAGCGTGGCATAGGTATCCAATTGCGCAGCGGCACTGCCGGTATTGCGGAATTGTTCAGTGAGCAATTGATCGTAGCTGCGCCGGACAGTCTGGCTATCGACGCCGGTGCCCAGATAGAAATCACCCTGAAGTTCGGCGGGGCGGGTACCCAGTTCCACCCGTTGACGACTGTAGCCTTCGGTCGCCACATTGCTGATGTTGTGACTAGTCGTCGTTAGTGCATTCTGGAATGCCAGGAGTCCGGACACCCCCGAGGAAAACATGTCGGCCATGGTGGTGTCCTCTGATCAAGCTTGGTTCACGCCGGTTATCGGGTTATCCAGATGAGCCATGCGGGTGGCCAGGATGCTTTTGATCTTGGCAGCATAGCGAGGATCGGTAGCATAACCGGCGCGCTGTAGTGCGTCGGCGAAGGCCCCTTGATCCTTCCCTGCCTCCAGCGCCTGGCGGTAGCGCGAGTTGTTCTTGAGCAGTCCGACATAATCGTCGAAGGCCTGGGACAGGGAGTCATAGGCGCGGAAGTTTTCTCTGCGCCGCTCGCTCACGGTTCCCGTGTACTCCAGTGTGCTTACTTGTACGCGATCCCCGTCCCAGCTTTTCCCTGCCTTGATGCCGAACAGATTGAAGCTGGGGCGGCCATCCGCATGTCGGATCTGGCGCTTTCCCCAGCCACTTTCCAATGCCGCCTGGGCCAGCAACACTTTCGGGGAGACACCCAGATCCTCTGCCGCACGTTGCGCATGAGGCCACAGCTCGCTGATGAATGCCTCGGGCGAGCGCGGCGGCCATTTTCCTTCGGCTGGCGTTGGGATTGCCGGGACTTGCTGGGTGAGGGGGGGATGCGACGAACGGGCGTGGAGGTTCCTGTTTTCAGGCAGGACAGCAGATTGCACCATCGGGGCATCCATTCGCACCACATGTGGGGGCGGCGGTGGCGGCGCGTCAAGTACGGGGCGGTTTAGAGTCAGATTCTGGAAGATCCGGTCGGCATGCTGGTGTGGCGCGGGTTGCAAGGCTGGCGCGGATGGGAGCGGATCAAGCTGGCGGGCAATGGTCCGTCCAATGCCAAGGCCTTCTCCCTGCGAAAGCTGGCTGCTCATCTGGGTATCAAACAAATCCTGATAAAGCCGGCTCTGGTCCGAATCCATTACGCCCGGGGCGAGCGCGGCGCCCCGCATGTTCTTGAGCATGATCTGGATGAACAAGGCCTCGAACTGTCGCCCCACTTCCGCATTGCCTTGGTCGGGCTGATTGCGCAATTGCTGGCGCAAGGCGTCGAGGCTGTGAGGATCGGCGGTCAGGGTGCTGGAGGGGGGGATCATGAGGGCTTCCTTGGATCAAATCACGATCAGTTCGGCGTGCAGGGCGCCGGCTTCTTTCAGTGCTTCCAGAATGGCGACCAGATCGCCGGGCGCGGCGCCCACTTCATTGACTGCCCGTACGATTTCAGCCAGCCCCACGTCAGGCGCAAACAGGAACATACGGTTTTTTTCCTGGCTGACCTCAATGCCGGTATCGGGCGTGACCACGGTACGGCCCTGACCGAAAGGTTCGGGCTGGGAGACCCCGAAATCCTCGCGGATGGTGACCGTGAGGCTGCCATGAGTCACTGCTGCAGGGGATACGCGCACCTCCTGGTTGATCACCACGGTACCGGTCCGGCTGTTGACGATAATCCGCGCCGGTGCGTTTCCGGGTTTCAAATCGAGATTTTCAAGAGCGGCGAGAAAGGCCACGCGATTGTCCGTGCCGACGGGGACCTGAACGGTCACGGAGCCAGCATCGTCTGCGCGAGCGATGCCCGCACCGAAACGTTGGTCAATCGTCTGGGCCAAGCGATTGGCAGTGGTGAAATCGGCACTGTGCAGATTGATCTGGATAACGTCCCCTTGTGCAAATGCATTGGGGACTTCGCGTTCCACCGAAGCGCCGCCGGGAATGCGGCCGGCACTCGGGATATTGATGCTGATGCGCGAACCGTCCCGACCCGAGACGCCGAGGCCACCGACGGCGAGATTGCCTTGGGCCATGGCGTAGACACGGCCGTCGGCACCTTTCATCGGCGTCATGATCAGGCTGCCTCCTCGCAGGCTCTTGGCATTGCCGATGGAGGCCACAGTTACATCAATGCGCTGTCCAGGTTTGGCAAAGGCGGGCAGTTCCGCCTGGACCGAAACCGCTGCCACGTTCTTGAGCTGGGGGTTGACGTTCGGTGGCACCATCACCCCAAATTCGGCCAGCATATTGCGGATGCTCTGGATGGTGAAAGGAGCCTGGCTGGTCTGATCGCCGGTGCCGTCTAGACCCACCACCAGTCCATAGCCAACCAGCTGATTGCTGCGCACGCCTTGCACGCTGGCAATGTCCTTCACCCGCTCAGCATGGACGGGGGCGATACCCATGGCCAAGGCAAGCGCCATGCCTCCCTGCGTCACACTGCGCGCCAAGCGAAGAACCGAATACGTGGACATGGCATCTCCTCAGAATGGCCAGACGGGATGATTGAAGAAGCGTGCCAGCCAGCCCATGGTGTTGCTGTCGGCGAGCGCTCCCCGGCCGTTGTAGGTGATGCGGGCGTCGGCCACCTGCGTGGAGGCGACGGTGTTGTCTGGACCAATATCGGTCGGGCGGACGATGCCCTCGATCCTTACCAACTCCTGCCCCTGATTCAGGGTGAGCCATTTTTCGCCCTTGACCAAAAGGCTGCCATTGGGGTGGCGATCGATGACCTGGACGGTGATGCTACCGGTGAGCCGGTTGCTTTGCTGGCTGGCACCTTCGCCGTTGAAATCCCGGTCGCCTTCGATGGAGGCGCTGAGCAAGGGTTTGCCGCCCAGGGTGACGTTCCGCCCAAACAGTGTGGGTTCGGCGATCTCCACGCTCTGGCTTTTGGACGCTTTGGTTGTGGCGCTCTTGCTGGCATCGGTGCGCTCCGCAAGGACGATGGTGAGCAAATCGCCCACCCGCCGCGCGGTGCGATCCTCGAACAATGCCCGCTCGGTTTCCGGCCGATAGATAGCGCCATTCGGGAGTGCATCGGTGGCCAGCACTGCCGGCAAGGCGGGTGGAGGGATATCCGCGAACCGCGTCGGCGGCGTACTCGCGCAACCCCCCAGGAGCAGCCCGGCCATGAAGCCGAATCGATGCAGGATGGAGAACCTGTGCAGGATGGAGTTCACGGAGCGCCAGCCTTACAGGTTGTTGTTCAGGTATTCGAGCATGCGGTCAGTGGTGCTGATGGCCTTGGAGTTCATTTCATAAGCGCGCTGGGTCTCGATCATGTTCACCAGTTCTTCCACGACATTGACGTTTCCGCTCTCCACAGTGCCCTGCAACAAGGTACCCAAGCCGTTCAGCCCTGGGGTCCCGATTTGGGCAGGACCGGAGGCGGCTGATTCCAGGAACAGGTTTTGTCCCTGTGGCTGCAGGCCGGCGGGATTGATGAAATCAGCAGTTTGTACAGAGCCGAGCTGGACCGGCGCGGTCTGCCCAGGAAGCTGCACTGTCACGGTTCCGTCGCCGCCAATGGTGACGCTGAGCGCGCCCTGGGGAATGTTGATGCCGGGTTGCACCACATAGCCATTGGCGGTGACCAGCTGCCCTTGATCATTCAGATTGAACGAGCCATCGCGGGTGTAGCCCAGACTCCCGTCGGGCATCAGTACCTGGAAAAAACCGCGTCCCTGGAGGGCAAGATCCATGGCATTACCGGTCTGGACCAGATTGCCCTGGGTAAAGATTTTCTCGGTAGCGACCACCCGTACCCCAGTGCCTAGATTCATTCCCGACGGGTACTGGGTTTGCTGGCTGCTCTGGGCGCCTACCTGACGCAGATTCTGGTAAATCAAATCTTCGAATACGACCCGACCCCGTTTGAAGCCCGTCGTATTGGCATTGGCCAGGTTGTTGGCAATGGTCGCCATGCGGGTTTGCTGGGCGTCCAGGCCGGTTTTTGAAGCCCAAAGTGCGGGATCCATAGGAAATTCCTTAAATAAAGAGTGGTTCATTCCATCCGCAGCAGGCGGCTGGCAGCGGCATCATTGTCCTCGGCGGTTTTCATCAGCTTGACCTGCATCTCGTACTGTCGTGACAGGGCGATCATGTCAATGAGGGCGGTGCTGGGTCGTACGTTGCTGGCTTCCAACATTCCACTGATCAAATGGACGTTGGCGTCGGGCTCGGCTTTTTGGCCTTCCGGCAGATGAAACAGTCCAGTACCCTTCTTGATCAATTGCGCGGGATCTGGGTCAGCCAATTCGATGCGATCCAGAACCGCCAGCGTATTGGGGCGTTCCCCAGGCGGGATAAGGGAAACGGTGCCATCTCGACCGATCTCGATCCGGCTGCCGGGTGGCAGCACGATGGGGCCGTTTTGCCCCAGCACGGGATGGCCGGCACCCGTTTCCAACAGACCGTTGGCTGTGATCCGCAGATCACCGGCGCGGGTGTAGGCAACGCCGCCATCAGGGGACTGCACGGCGATGAAGCCTGCATCTTCGATCGCCACATCCAATTCGCCCCCTGTCGGAATCAGTGCACCCGCGCCGTGATCGAAGCCAGCCCCGCTGGCTTCGGTGTAAACCCGGCTTGGCTGGCCGTCCCCATACAGTGCGCGCGCCTGAAAACTCTCCAGGTCGGCCTTGAAGCCTGTGGTATTGGCATTGGCTAGGTTATGGGCGATGCGGGTCTGTGCCTGCTGGATTTGGCCGGCCCCACCCATGGCGATATAGAGCATTTTGTCCATGATCTAGCTGTCCTTCAGGCCTTGACTCAGCGGATGTTGATGACCGTCTGAGTAATCTCATCCATGGTGGAGATCATCTGGGCATTGGCCTGAAAGCTGCGCTGGGACACGATCATCTGGACCAGTTCGGCGGTCAGATCGACATTCGAAGCTTCCAGAGCGCCCGATTGGATCAAGCCCAGGCTGCTGCTACCCGCTTCTCCGCGCAAAGGGGAGCCAGAGGCAAAGGTTTCCGTCCACCGGGTATCACCCTGCTTTTGCAAGCCTTGGGGATTGGGGAAATCGGCCAAGGCCACTTTACCCAGGGGAATGGAGCGACCATTGCTGTAACGGGCCTGCACCACGCCATTGGCGTCGATGTTAATGCCGCTGAGCTCGCCGCTGGCGAAACCATCCTGCGTCAATCGATTGGTGCTGAAGCTGCTGCCGTATTGGGTGGTGCCCGTGAAATCAAGTGTCAGATTCAGGGGATCGGCGCCATTGGTGGGTGTGAAGGCGCCATAGGCGACACTCCCACCGGCCGGGGTGGCCAGGCTGCCATCCGGATTGAATGTCACCGGCTGCGCTGTGCCCACAGCAGTGCCATCCACATAGAGATAGCTGGCCCAAGTGTTGGCAGTGGTGCCGTCCTTGACCACGTAAAGCGTGGCAGGGCGCGCGGTACCCAAGGAGTCATAGACCGTGGTGGATACGGCATTGTTATAGCTTTCCGGATCGGTCGGATCGAAGGTGGCAACTGTCGGGGCTGTGGCGTCGGCCTTGAAGTTAGCCCCTAACTCGATGACGCTGGACGGTTGAGGGGCGCCGGCACCGGAGTCGAGCCGGAGATCTGCGACTCCTCCGGTATTGAAGCTATTGGTTCCACTGATCGGGGGATAGACCTGCAGGCGGGCATTATCGCTGGGGGCAACCACATAACCGTCCCGATCCACCGCAAAGGATCCTGCGCGGGTGTATTCCAGGCTGCCTTCCTGGCTCACGATGAAAAAGCCATCACCACTGATGGCCAGGTCGAGATTGTTGTTGGTGTAATTAACACTGCCCTGGCTGAACTGTTGCTGGACGCTTGCGACGCGCACTCCACTACCCGGTGTCGTGGCACTGATGCCCTGGGAGGAAACCGCGTAGACATCGGCAAAGCTGGTACGGGATTCCTTGAATCCGGTGGTATTGCTGTTGGCGATGTTGTTGGCGGTCACCGACAGGTCGGTGGAGGCTGCGGACAGTCCGGTCAGGGCAACTTGAAAACTCATGGCGGGTTCCTCGAGCAAAGGCGTTGGGGTTTGTTTCGGCTAGCGGATCTGCTGGACCTGCGTCAGGTCCACGCTCTGGCCGTCAGTCAGATTGAGACGTAGCGCATCGCCTGCGCGGCCCAGACTGACACTTGCGACCTCTTGTTCGAGCAGGATGGTGGACATTCCGGCAGCTGATGCGCCTACGGTTTCCACCGCATAAGTGCCGGGTGGCAGGCGTTTTCCCTGAGTATCCAGACCGTCCCAGGTGAAACCCAGGCCATTCTCATCCGGCACGGGAGCAAGGGTGCGCACCAGCTGTCCCTGGCCATTGAGAATCTTGAGCTGAATGTCCGTTCCTGCATTGGCGGACAGCTGTCCCTGAACCGATCCTTCTGCGCCGAGGGTCAGGGTGGTCGTCGGAATCAGTACCTTGCGGCCCACCAGTCCGGAGCCCAGCAAGGCTTGGTTGGTGTACAGGCTGTTGGCCAGATCCGCAAAACTGGCTTGCATGTTCTGGATGCCGCTCACCGTGCTGAATTGCGCCAGTTGACCCAGAAAAGCACCATTGTCCATCGGTTGGGTGGGATCCTGGTTGCGCAATTGGGTGGTCATGAGCAACAGGAAGTCATCCTGGCCCAGATCCCCCCCAGGCTTTGCGGACTTCTGGGTTACGGAAAGTCCGAGGGCATCGACGGCATTGCTCGAGACAGCTGTCATGGGATCATTCCTACTGGCCGAGCGTGAGCGTGCGCAGCATCAGCTCTTTGCTGGTGTTGAGCACTTCCACATTGTTTTGATATGAGCGGGAAGCGGAAATCATGTTGACCAGTTCATCGATCGGGTTGACGTTGCTGCCGTACACGTAACCGTCTTTATCGGCCAGCGCATGGCCGGGCTGATAGAGGCGCGGCGGGGGGGCCGAATTTTCCAGCACGCCGAGGGTTTGCACGCCGGGACTCTGTGCTTCCCCCGGTGCGGTTCGCAGGGCCGCATTTAGCAGTGGCGCGAAGTAGGGCTGCCGCGCGCGGTAAGCCTGCTCCGGCGAGCCTGCGACATTGTTCGCGTTCGCCATATTACTGGCGGTGAGATTGAGACGGACCGACTGGGCTTCGAGCGCCGATCCGGCAATGGTGAAGACATCGAATAAAGACATGATCAGCGCTCTCCCCCGGTGATGGCCTGTTGCAAGCTGCGAATGCGGTTCTGGATGAATTGCAGTGTGGCTTGGTAGTGCACGGCGTTTTCTGCAAAGGCGCCCTGTTCCTGCTGCAACTCCACGCTGTTGCCGTCGAGAGAGGGCTGAGTGGGAATGCGGTAGCGGACGCTGGGCGATGTTGCCGTGGCTTTCAGGTGACCCCTATGGGATGTGGTGAGATCAAGCGACCCCAATCCGCCGGTGGTCTGAGATAGAACGGCGCGAAAATCCAGGTCTTTGGCGAGAAAGCCCGGGGTATCGGCATTGGCAATGTTGGCGGCCAATAGGCGCGTCCGCTCGGTCCATGCTTTCAATGCCTGTTCGTGGATTCCCAGGCTGTTGGAAAACCCCAGCTTCATGATGACAAGTCTCCCCAGGCGAGTTTTATTTCTTGGAATTTTTATTGCAACTATCGATCCAATTTTTTATTTTTTTATAATCAATAACTTGAGAGTTATGTGCTTGATTGGTGGCGGAATTTGCCAATAATCGGATGGATTTTCCCGTCTCCTCCGTCAAGTCCTTGGCGATTGGGATCATCCACTGCGATTGATGGCATTCATATTCGCAATCTGCTGGGTCAGGAAAGTGCTGGTGCTTTGGAGTTGACCGACCAGCCCATCCAGGGCGGTGAACTGAGCGAGATAACGCTTCTGCAGGTTCTCCATACGTTGGTCCAGCCGCTCTCTGTCTTTGTCCAGGCTCCGGATGGCGTTTTGCAGACTGCGGGTACGGGCATCCACCACGCCGTTAGCATCCCCATAGCCGGATAAGACGCGATCCATGCGTTCGACCAGACCACCCGCACCAGTGAACAGGGCGGTCACACCAGCCGGATTGAGTTTGAGCTGCTCGGTGAGGCGGGATTCGTTCAGAGTCAGCAACCCAGTCTTATCGGTGGAAACACCCACGGCGCTGAGCAATTTCATATCCCCATCCGCCACTCTGAGGGGCGCGCCAAACTCGCGTCGTAGCTGGGCGCTCAGCGCACGAACCGCTGAATCACCCAGCAAGGGACCGGCAGATCCGGAATCAGGATCGTAACGACTCAGATTGGCAAGGGTGCCGGCCAGGGCGTTATAGGTTTCGATAAATTTCTTGATGGTGCTCCGAGCACCGGTGGAATCTGGCGCCAGTTGCAAATCGGCGAAATTACCGGGACTGGCCGAGAGCAGATCGAGACTGACGCCATCAACAGCGCTTTCAATGCGATTGGTGCTGCTGCTGCGCAGCACACCATCGATGCGGATCTGGGCATCAGCAGCCGGAAGTTCTTCGGTGAAATTGCCGGCAATGGCATTGAGGGGATCATGGTCCAGGCGAGCCAGTCCACCATCGCCACCGCTGGCAAGAACAGTGATGGCCTTGTTGCTGCCCGTTTGTGTGGCTGTGAGGACGAGGTGTTCTCCATCGTCGCCGGCGATTATGCTGGCGATGATGCCCGGATTGTCACCGGCGGCATTGATACGATCGCGGATGCCAGCGAGTGTTTGGCTGCCGCTGTCAATGGCCACCTCAAAACTTGTTTCCCCCAATGTGAGGGCAAGAGTACCGGTGCCCAATGCGGCATTTGCACTGAATCCTGCTGAAAGCAATTTTTGTGCGCTTGCCAATTGCACCACCTCGACGCGGTGGTTGCCGGCGCGGACGCCGGTCGTGGTGCTGGCTGTGAATAGCGAGGGCTGAGAAATGGTGGCAGTAATCCGGCCAAATAAGTCTGGACCGCGCAGGGCGCCCAGACTGTCCCGCAAGGCGACCAGCGCTCCTTTGAGGGCGCCAAAGGCGGACAAACGCGTTTGCAGGCCTGCTTCCCGCTGGTCGAAGCGCAGCTGAGCGGGCTGCCGCTCGGCTTGGATCAGGCCTTGTACCAGAGCGCTGACATCCAGACCGGAACCGAGGCCGGGAGAACTGATGGATGCCATGACAACCTCCCTGCCGCTGGCCCGCTTTGCAGCATTTGATGGAGCGGTGAACCCGCTGTATGAAGCTCACTCGGCTCATGCCTGGAGAACGTTGCCGTGGCCCGGAAATCCGGGCCACGCGTGGTGTGACGTATGGAAGCTGCGCGTTCAGCGCAGCAGCGACAGCACCGTCTGTGGTACTTGGTTGGCCTGCGCCAGGATGGCAGTGCCTGCCTGTTGCAGGATCTGGGCCTTGGTCAGATTGGCGGTTTCAGCCGCGAAGTCGGCGTCCAGAATTCGCGAACGCGCAGCGCTCACATTTTCCGATGTGACTTGAGCATTGGAAATCGCCGTGCTGAAGCGGTTCTGCACCGCGCCCAGACCAGCGCGCAGATCATCCACGAAAGCCAGTGCTCCATCGATCACGGCCAGTGCGTCGCTGGCGCCGCTCTGCGTGCCGACCGACAGGCTGGCCACTGAAGACAGCGAGCTGGCTACTGTGCTCGCATTCAGCAGGGTGTTGGTGCCATCGTCACTGGTCAGGGTGTAGTTGGAGGCGGCGTTGAACGATATCTTGCCGCCCACCGCCAAGCTGTCGGTGGCGGCTGCGGTACCGCCGGTGGGGCCGGTGAGGGTGACACCGGCGACATCCAATGTTTCTGCGTTATCGCCGGAATGGGCGAAGTTTTCTATACCGATGTCATAGCCTTCGGTGCTGATCAGATTGATGGAACTCTTGTCGGAGGACAGTTCGGCGGTAATGCCGGTTGTGGCCGCCTTGCTATTGATCGCCTCGGACAGCGCCGACAGGTCGGAAGTGCTGACCACGTTGGCCGAAATCGTCTCGCCGGTGCCGTTCGCGCCATACAGATCGAAGCTCACGGTACCCGCCGCACTGAGGCCATCGATGGTTGCTTCGGTGCGCGCGGAGGCCGTGACGCCGGTGGTGGCGCTCTGGGCATTGACCAATGCAGCCACATCGCGCGCCGTGGCATCGGCGCCCACGGTGACCGCGGCCGTGCCGGTGGTTCCGGAGATGGTCAGCGACTGAGCAGCCACGTTGTTTCCGCCAGAGACGTTGGCTGCTGCAGTCAGCGCGCCGCCCACATTCGTGTTGGAGTTGGCTTGGTTCGCGCCGATATCAGTGGCCTTGGAACTTCCGATGCCGAAGCTGATGGTCTGCCCCTGGTAGGCGCCGACTTGGAATACCGCGTTGGAAAAGCTGCCGTCGAGCAGATTTTTGCCGTTGAATGAGGTCTGAGTGGCAATGCGGGTGATTTCCTGCTGCAGGGCATTAACTTCCTTCTGCAGAGAGGCGCGGTCAGTTGCGCTGTTGGTGTCATTGGCGGACTGCACGGACAATTCGCGGATCCGCTGCAGCGCATTGGTAATGTCGCCCAGCGCACCCTCGGCGGTCTGAGCCACCGAAATTCCGTCGTTGGCATTGCGGGCCGCCTGGTTCAGGCCCCGAATCTGGGCTGTCATACGGTCGGAAATAGCGAGTCCTGCAGCATCATCCTTGGCACTGTTGATACGCAGACCGGAGGAGAGGCGCTGCATCGCGGTCTGCAGCATGCCCTGAGAGGAACTGAGATTGCGCTGGGTATTCAGCGACATCACATTGGTATTGATTACGGCCATGATCGTGCTCCTGGTATTCGTTTTTGTATCTAAATGAGATGGGATGGCCTGAATCTGCCCGCGAATATTTCCGCGCTGAATTAGACCGTCCCCAAGGGGTATCGGTTAGCCATGGGCAAGCTTGAGCACCTATTTATGATTCGCAGCTCATCTAAAGAAGGACGAATTTCTGACGCTAACCCCCCTGTCATGGAGCGAGGGAGTGGAGTGATGGGTTATGAAGAGGCATTGCGGGTTTATCGGCAGGTCGACACCCTGCGGGCATTGGAATCAGCGCCTCCACATCGGTTGGTGCTGATGCTGATGGAGGGTGCGGAACGTGCCATTGCTTGCGCCCGGGGTCATCTTCTCCGGGCAGAAGCCGGACCCAAGGGAGCCCAGATCGGGCGCGCCATTACCTTGATCGAAGGATTGCGCGGCGGGCTCAATCATGCCCAGGGCGGCGCTATTGCCGACAACTTGAATGCGCTCTATCTCTATCTTCAGGAACGTTTGTTGGTGGCCAATCTGGAAAGCCGGGCCGATGTACTCGATGAAGTGGCTGGCCTGTTGCGACAAATCCGTTCTGCCTGGGAGACCATCGATCCTCAGTCCAACTTGGGCGCACCCGCTACGATGGTCGAACCGGCATCACCGGCACCCTGAGGCGAGCAATGCGCGTGGTGATGTCCCTGTTACGGCCGGAACGACAGCGTTGGCTGGATGAATTGGAAGCGCTGGCCCTGAGCATGCTGGATCAGGCTGAGGCAGGGGACTGGGAACCCGTCGTGGCGATGCAGGGCGAGTTTGAAGGCAGGCTAAGACAACTTTGCTCGGCAAGCCATGGAGAGGCGGAGGCTTTTCCCCTGGCGCAGGGGCTGCAACGGCTACAGGCCATGGTTGTCCGCGTGGAAACGCTCGCCCGTTCCCGCTGTGGCCAGTTGGGCGCCGATCTGCAGCGCCTGCGTCAGCATCAGGGTGCGGTCCGGGTCTACAACGATGCGGCTGGGCCGCATTTCGGCATGGGTGATTCCCGCTGATGTCGCGGGTCGGAATATCACCTGGTGAGGTAGGTGCCCTGTTGCCGCTGGAGTGGGTTCCTGCGCAGGCTCCCGATGCGGCCACCATGATTTCAGAAGCGCAAAACGCAACACGCCGGCTGGGCCTGTTGCTTACTTTCGAGGAAGTATTTGCCAAGAGTTACCCAGGGTCCAGCGATGCTTCCGGTGAGTTGGCGCCCTTGGCGGCGCGGGTCAACTGGTTGCTGGACTGGGTTGTGGCCAATCACCCACCCGAACCAGCATGGTTCCATTTCCCCCGATCCGTGATCCTCACGCTCACAGACGTCCGCTGGTGCGAACCGCGGCCATTGCCCCTGCAGCAGTGGGGCATGCTGCATTTTTACCCTGAACCGCGTCTCCCCTGGCCTGTGGTGTTCTGGGCCCAGATCGAGGAGATCAGTCCAGTGGAGGGAGGTTGGGATATTCGAGCGCAGTGGCGCGGGCAATCCGAGGAGTCGATTGGTCTGCTGGAAAAGCTGCTGTTTCGATTGCATCGGCGCGAAGTGGCTCGGGCGCGCCAATCGGAATAGTGGATCCATTTGCGCAGCCAGTCAGTAATGCGGCACTGAGGAAGGGTCTACACCGTCAAGTTCTAATTGATTGGCCCGAGATATGCATGATAGCGCGTCGGACGCGGAGTTTTGACGGAGAAACACAATGCAAGGCATGAATGGGATCGGTGGGTTATCCCACCTGGCAGAAATCGCCGGTGGCGGCATTACAAAATCAGGGGGTAGGGGCGCATCGACCGACGCGGATGCCTCTTTTGCGGCCTTGCTCAAAGACGGCATCGAACGGGTCAATATGGAGCAGCACCAGGCTGCGGCCCTGGCGGGTCAGTTTGAATCTGGTCAACCCGGCGTGGATTTGGCAGAGGTCATGATCGCCTCGCAGAAAGCCGGCCTGGCCTTTCGTGCGCTCACCCAGATTCGCAATCAGGTGGTGAGCGCCTACCAGGACGTCATGCGGATGAGCCTGTGAGTCCGGAGACCTGATTCATGGATGCTGCTGAAACAAAACAGACCGAACGGTTTTCGAACCTTTCGGCTTGGCGGGAACGCCTGGGACCACTGCCTGCAATACCTGGGGGGCAGGTGTTAGGGGCTGCCGCAGCCTTGGCATTGCTTGTCGCCGTTCTGGTGTCCACTGCGCTATGGGTTCATCAGCCAGCTTATCGTCCTCTCTATGCGGGGCTTGCAGACAAGGAGGCCGGGCAGGTCATGGAGGCCTTGCAGGCGCAAAAAATTCCTTTCCGCATTGACGAGACGACGGGAAGTATCGAGGTCCCTACCGATCAGGTGCATGCTGCGCGATTGAAGCTGGCGACCCAAGGCCTGCCCCAGAGTGCAGCTGGGGGACTCGAGCTGTTGGCACAGCCGCAGGGATTGGGGGTGTCCCAGTTCATGGAAAGCGCCCGCTATCAGCATGCGCTGGAAGTGGAATTGGCCCGTAGCATCGCCAGCCTGCAGCCGGTACAGGAGGCACGCGTACATCTGGCGTTGCCCAAAGCGTCGGCCTTTGTACGTGATCAGAAAAAGCCCAGCGCCTCGGTGATCGTGCAGTTGTACCCGGGGCGTAACCTGGAACCGGGGCAGGTGGCGGCCATCAACCATTTGATTGCCGCCAGCATTCCCGGAATGGAATCCTCCCAGGTCATGGTCGTGGATCAGCGCGGCAACCTTTTGACGCGCGGGCAGGATGGCGCCAAGAGTCCGGTGGGTGTGAGCGAAGATCAGTTTTCCTATGCCCGCCGTCTTGAGCAGGACTATGCCAATCGCATCGAGACATTGCTGATGCCGATTGTGGGGCCTGGGCGTGTGCGTGCCCAGGTCAGCGCTGATATGGATTTTACGGTTGTAGAACAGACTCAGGAACGCTTTGATCCAGCCAGTCAGGTGCTCCGCAGTGAACAGACCAGCGAGGAACGCCGCATAGCCGGCATGGCGCCAGGAGGGATTCCCGGTGCTCTGAGCAATCAGCCGCCCGGTGCGGTGCAGCTGGGGGCCGCAGTGCCTGCTCAGGCTCAGTCGCCCAAGGCTTCCACGGTTACCTCCGAAGGGACGCCCCCCGCCGCTGGCATAACCGATGCAGCGACCCTCCCTCCACCCCAAGACATCAGCCGCCAGAGCACCCGCAATTACGAGATCGACAAGACCGTGAGCCGGATCAGCCAACCGGTGGGGACGATACGCCGCTTGTCGGTCGCCGTTCTGGTGGATGATTGGGAACAGGTCAGTGCAGAGGGAGCGTCGATCAAGACCCCATTGAACGATGCCGAACTGGCTCGGCTCACTGCAGTAGTGAAGGAAGCGGTGGGATTCAACGCTGCCCGCGGCGATAGCATCAATGTGGTCAACCAGGCGTTCAAGGTCATGGATTTCGCGGATACATCCGAAAATAACCCTTGGTGGGCACGACCCGGTTTGATGGACGCAATCGAAAAAGGATTCGTCATGCTGATGATGCTGGTCGTGTTGATCATGGTGGTGAGGCCCTTGCTGCGCCGGTTGCAGCCGGGCGCCATGCAATCAATTCAAGTGATGTCTCCGCCAGCACTTCCCAGAGGAATGAATGAGAATTCTCTGGCCGAGGATCGTCTCAGCCTGGATGGGGGCATGGCGAGGTCGCAAGCGAATGCCGGAACAACCTACTTGCCCTATGAAACTCGGCTGGTAACGGCTCGTACCTTGGCTGCCCAAAGTCCAGAGCGGGTGGCCCATGTGATGCGGGACTGGATGGGGAACGATGGTTGAAATCGACAAATCCATATCCGGCTGTGACCGGGCCGCTATGTTGCTTCTTTCGCTGGAAGAGCAGGATGCAGCCGCCGTGCTGCGCCACATGACCCCGCAAGAGGTAGAGCGGATCGGAGTGGCGATGGCTAGCCTCCGGGGTGTAACAGGCGATAAGGCCGCCATCGTGTTTGATGAATTCATCACTAGCATGGAAAAGGAAATCCCTTTCGGACGAGCGTCGCGCACGCAAGTCCAGCGCATCCTGACCCAGGCACTGGGCGAGCCGCGCACAAACATGCTCTGCGAACGTTTATTTGGCGCTCGAACCCCCGGCAAAGGACTGGAGACGGTTAAATGGCTCGATGTGCGGACCGTGGCGGAGACCATTGGCGGCGAACATCCGCAGGTGATCGCAATCGTGCTTTCACATCTGGAAGCCGTCCGCGCCGCCCAAGTGATTGACCTTTTACCCGAGGATGTGCGAGGGGAAGTGATACTCCGGATTGCGACCCTTGATGGCGTGCCGCGCGAGGCCTTGGATGCCTTGGACGATCTGTTGCAACACCAGCTGTCCGAGGCGCGGCCTTCTAAAAATTACGGCATTGGCGGCGTCAAGATGGCGGCAGAAATCCTTAATTCTCTGAAGGGATCAGCCGACAACGATGTTCTGGAGCGGTTGGCGGCACAAGCGCCTCAATTGGCCGATCAGATTCGTGAGCGGATGTTCGTGTTCGATCATCTCTTGATGGTGGACGATCGGGGAATCCAGACATTGCTGCGGGAAGTACGGCCCGAGACGTTGGTGCTGGCCCTCAAGGGGGCGGACGAAGCATTGCGCGAGAAATTGTTCCGCAACATGTCGCGACGAGCGGCGGAAATGCTGCAGGACGATCTGGCCGCGAAGGGACCGGTACGGTTGTCCGAGGTGGAAACGGCGCAGAAGGAGATTCTGGCCCAGGCGCGTCGGTTGGCGGATGCCGGGAGCCTGATTCTGGCCGGCCAGGGCGGAGAAGCCTATGTCTGAGTGGGAATCCAATCGCCGTTCTCTGGCGGTTTCAACTTATCAGCGCTGGCAGCCTCCCTCTTGGGATTCCGCGGGTTCCGATGCCGATCCGCTTCAAGCCGGCGTCTCTGGCGCTTCCTCGCCCATTGCGGCTGCAGCGCTCGAGCAGTTGCAGCGCGATGCGTATGCCGAAGCCCACGCCTTGGGACTGGAGGAGGGGCGGGCCGCTGGGCGACAGGAAAGCGCCGCCCAGGTGGCTCGCTGGAGCGCGCTTATCGACGTATTGACCCAACCCTGGAAGATGGTGGACAGGCGGGTCGAGACCGAACTGATCAAGCTGGTGCAGGTCTTGGTCCGTCAATTGTTGGAACGGGAACTGCGGGATAATCCCGAAATTCTCCTGGGTTGGGTCAGGGCAGGGCTGGCAGCCCTGCCCAGGGATGCGGATCGTGTGGAGATTCGCATGCATCCTGAGGATGCCGCCTGGGTCCGGGATCAACTGGAGGAAAATCCGTGCTGGCGGATTGCCGATGATGATCAACTTGCGCGTGGCGCATGTCGGATCCAGGGGGCGGATGCCGAAGTGGACGCCGGCTTGGACGCCCGTTTGGCTGCTGCGTTTTCACAAGCGTTTGACGGCATGGCTGGCGGCGTGGAGGCCTTCCATGACGCTTGAATCTGCTTTTCCTTGGGAGGGCGCCGATTGGGCTGGGCGCTGGCAAGGGCGATTGGCCCAGGCTCGGGCGCAGACGGCCAGTTTTTCCTACCGTCCCCTGGCGAGCGGTCGTTTGCGGCGGGTCGTGGGGCTCACCCTGGAGGCCAGCGGCTGCCGTGCTGCGGTGGGGGAACGCTGTTTGGTGCAGACCGCAGACCGCGGCAAGCTGGAAGCGGAGGTGGTTGGTTTTTCCGGCGAGCGGCTCTATCTGATGCCCACCCATCCGATCCACGGCCTGAGTCCGGAGGCCCGGGTATTTCCATTGGGAAGACAGTGGCGGGTCCGGGCAGGCGAGGGTCTACTGGGCCGGGTTCTGGACGGCGCTGGACAGCCGCTCGATGGTCTTGGACCGCTGCATTGGAGTGAGGAGCGCCCTTTGTACGGGGCGCCCATCAATCCGCTGGAGCGGGGTCTGATCCGTCAACCTCTGGACGTGGGTATTCGTACCCTTAATGCCCTGCTCACTGTCGGTCGCGGGCAGCGGCTTGGCCTGTTTGCCGGTAGCGGCGTGGGAAAAAGCGTGCTGCTGGGCATGATGACGCGCTATACCGAGGCCGATGTCACGATCGTGGCGCTGATCGGCGAGCGCGGGCGGGAAGTTCGCGAATTTGTCGAACAAAGCCTGGGTCCGGAGGGTCTTCGGCGCGCGGTGGTGGTGGCCACGCCGGCCGATCAGCCCCCTTTGATGCGCCTGCAAGGGGCCTGGGTTGCAACAGCCCTGGCCGAAGCCTTCCGGGATCAGGGCAAGAATGTGCTGCTGTTGATGGACTCCCTGACCCGGGTGGCACAGGCGCAACGCGAGATCGCTCTGGCCATCGGCGAACCGCCGGCCACCAAGGGCTATCCCCCGTCTGTATTCGCTCAGATCCCGCGTCTGGTCGAACGGGCGGGAAATACCACGGGCACTGGGTCCATGACGGCATTTTATACCGTGCTGGCCGAGGGGGACGATCAAAACGATCCCGTTGCTGATTCGGCCCGGGCTATCCTCGATGGCCACATCGTTCTGAATCGTCGATTGGCTGAGGCCGGGCAATTTCCCGCTATCGATGTGGAGGCCTCTGTGAGCCGGGCGCTGACGGACATCGTTGGCGCCGAGCACCTGCGCTGGATCCGCCGTTTCCGCCAGATCTATGCCACCTATCAGCACAACGGCGATCTCATTCGGGTAGGGGCTTATCAGCGCGGCAGCGATCCGGCGATCGACGAGGCCATTACCCTCTGGCCCCGGCTACAGGGCTTCCTGCGCCAGGACTTGCGCGAGGCCGTGACTTTCGCGGACAGCCTCAATGCGCTGGCCGCTGTATTGCCGCCCGATGTGCTCACGGCCGCAATGGGCATTCCCGCGGCAGGTTCACGCCCATGACCAACATCGAACGCCTCAAGCCTCTTCACCAATTGGCACGCAATGATGTCGATTGTGCTGCTCGAGAGCTGGGACAGGCCTTGCGACGACAAGAGACTATGAACCGGCAGATGATAGAGCTGGTGCGTTATCGCGACAGCTATCGCCAAGAATTGCAACAAGCCATGGCGGGCAGCTTGCGCGGTGATCAGACCCGCACCTACCGGAACATGCTGGAGCGACTCGACCAGGCCATTGAGAGGCAGGGCGGGATACTCAGCGATCAGGCAGGGGTATGCGAAAGCGCCCGGTCTCGCTACCTGGAACGGCATTCGCGACTGCAGGCCTTGGGACAGTTGATCGTGGCCCGCCAGGAGGCGCAACAAGTACATCGGATCCGGCTGGAGCAACACAGCCTCGATGATTTGGTACAGTCCCGTTGGCATCCAGTAGAGCAGCTCCCTTGAACGGGCCATTACCCCTGGGCACCGGTGCTGCGGCCGTCTCATCAGCGCCAGCCACCAGCCAAGCCGTCGATGGTGCTCATGCACCTGGTGAAGGCGCCTTTTTTGCCTTGCTCCTCGGCGACGTGGGTAAGTCGATGACGCCTGGACTCGGCTTGGCGGATGCAGTGGATAAGTCCAGCCTGCCTTTGGATCCAGGTCAGGAAGCGGAGGATGTGCTTCAGCAAGATGCTGCGTCGCTCGCTGGGCAAGCGGCCTATCCGGGTGGACTGGGATGGATGATCTTCAGCATGATGCAAGCACCGGCTGATTCCGTGATTTCGGCGCAGTCATCCAGGCCGATCACTGCCTTGGGCCAGGATCCGTTGCCGGCTTCCTTGTTCAACGTTCAGGAGGGGCAGGTAGCGACAGCGGAAAAGAAACCCCAAGAGGTGCTTGATGAGGCATCGATTCCGGTCGATGCCGACTTGCAAGCCTTGCTCGACACCCAGGAGCGCTTCCCAGCTGGGCTCGCGGATGCGGCCCGAGGCCAAGCGGGACAGCGAGCCTTGGTAAGCAGTGAAGATGGACTTCCCCTGTTGTCTGCCGAGCGATCCATGTTTCCCCGGTCGGAGAGCAAGGATGCCGACCCTTCCCAGATCACCACAGCTGTCATGGCGCGCCCATTGGAAACATCCTCGCGGATGGTGTCGGATGCGGCGCCTGTATTCACCCTGCCTCGCGCACTTCATCACCCTGAATGGGCAGGCGATGTGGGCGAGCGTGTGATGTGGATGTGCCAAGCCGATGTGAAATCGGCGCATCTGCGGCTCGACCCCCCCCATCTGGGGGAGATTGAGGTGCGTATTACGCTTCATGACGAGGGCGCGGAAGTCTGGTTCTCTACCCCGTCCGCGTCAGTGAGGGAGGCTTTGGAGACGGCGTTGCCGCGGCTTCGGGACCTGTTCACCCAGCAAGGGCTGCAATTGAACCAGTCCGGGGTCTCGGCCGAGGGAGGCGGAAGGGATTCGCCTGCCTTCACGCGACCGGAGTCTCCCACAGGACGTTCCCGGTCTGTGGCCGACTTGGTTTCCCCGTCAGTCGATCTTGACCTGATGCGGCATGGCGGTTTATTCGAAGCTTACGCCTGAGGCGATTCTGCTCATTCTTCTCACTCTTCTCCTGTCAAAAACTGGTCAACAGCACCTGGCTCTAACGGCGCCCCCGAAACGGTTTTTTGACACTTTGCGGGTGCCATTCTCCACCTCATGATGAAAAGTCCTTGAATTCATGAGATCTATTTTTTTGGCCTGAATGTTGCCATTGGTTGAGGCGACTAGTTTCATCGTGACCAGGAGGGTCCCGTGGCCCAGCAAGCCGACAACCCCGCGCAAGCGCTTCCGCAAGCTGCAGGATCAAAAAAATGGATCGTCATTGGGGCCCTGGTGCTGCTCCTGGCAGCGGGTGCTGGCGGCGCGGCGTGGTTCATGCTCAAGAGCGGCGGGTCGAATGAAGGGCATGGCGAATTGCCGGATGGAAAGGAAATGTCCAGTGCAGCGACTGCCTTGTTTTATACGCTGGAGCCTCCTTTCGTGGTCAATTTTGAGCTGCCCTCCCCGGTGAGGTTCCTGCAGGTGACCGTCGAACTGGAGCTGCAGCAGCAAGCAGATCTGGACGCCGTGCAAAAACACCTGCCGGTGATCCGCAATAATTTACTGATGCTGTTCAGTGGTCAGGATTACCAGCATTTGCGCAATCGGGAGGGTAAGGAGCAGCTCCGGGAAGCAGTGCTGGCGGAGGTGCGGTCGATCCTGACCCAGCGGGCCAAGCGCGACGGCGTCACGCAGGTCTATTTCACCCATTTCGTGATGCAGTAGGGGAAGGTCATGGCAGTGGTCCGGGACATTTTGTCTCAGGAAGAGATCACGGCCCTGCTGCATGGCGCCGGACAGGTGCCGGCGGCACCGGGAGCGGCGGTGGAACTGTTCGACTTCGCGGCTGATGACCATCGCGCCCGCGCCTTGCTTCCTCGTCTCGATCCGATTGCCAAAGGTTTCGCCGAGCGTCTGCAAGAGACGTTGAGCGAAGGGCTCCGGCGGCGCGTGGATGTCGGCGCAATTGCCGCTGCTTGCCATGCTTCTCCGGCCCTCGCCCTGGCCACGATGGGGCCAGCACCCACGGGGTGCATCGAGATCATCGACCCGCCTACCACTCTCTGGGTCGCGGTTGATTCATCTTGGGTGGCGGGCATGGTAGATGCCTGCTACGGCGGAGCTGGGCGCGCCACTGTAGAAAACTGGAATCACGCCAACTCTTCAGTGGCGACCTGGGTAATGCAGCGCCTGATGGCTTGGATCCGGGCTGATTTGATGGCGGCTTGGCCAGCGACACATCCGCTCCAACTGGCGCAGATCTCAACTGTCCAGATTCCTCTAGGAAGTTTGCCGAAAGAGGCAGATGAACATGTGGTGCTGCAGCGGTTTTCCCTGGCGAGCGAGGGAAATGCAGCTGATCTGGCACTGGTGATACCCATGGCGATTTGCGCTGGGCTCGCGGCCCCGGCCAGTTCCCTCGACACATTCCGTCAGGCGCGGTGGCAACGGTCGATGGGAAAGGCATTGCGTGAGGTACCCCTGACGCTGGCGGCGCGGTTGGCTGAAATGCGTCTCACGGTCGGGGAGCTGCTGGCCCTGCGTGTGGGGGACATCCTGCCGCTGGAAGAGCCCGAGCAGATCACGTTGTACCTGGAGAATCAACCTCTATGTCAGGGCGAGACAGGGCTTGCAGGAGGTCGCAAGGTGGTTCGATGCGGTGGACGTGCGGACGCTGCGGACACACAGGGATAGGAGAGAAAGGCTGATGGCTGGAATGACAGAAATCCCAGGGGCATCCATCGATTCCACCCCGGATCAACTCGCGCAGACATCGGAGCCCACATCCCCGGGCGCCGCTTTGCTTGGGGGGGAAGCGGGTGGTGATGCGCGCGGTGCAATCAGTCTTGATCGATTGATGGAAGTGCCGGTGACCTTGTCGATCGAAGTGGGGCGGAGCCGGATGAGTATCCGTGAGGTGTTGGCCTTGCACGAGGGGGCCGTTGTGCCCCTGGATCGTCATGCGGGCGAGCCTTTGAGCGTCTTTGTCAATGGCGCCCTGGTTGCCCGCGGCGAAGTGGTTATCGTCAACGAGGCGTTCGGAATCCGGCTCACCGAAGTGGTGAGCTCTTCGGAACGCATGGGAAATATCAAATGAAGTCGGGACAGATTGGCGCCCGGCTGGTTTTGGCAAGCAGCATTTGGGCAATGTCTATGGGAACGGCGGTGGCGGGGCCTCTGGCCCAGGAAGGCGTCGCGCCATTGCGTTTGTTCTTGAGCCTTGCGGCTGTGATTGGTTTGATTCTGGTGCTGGCTTTCGTGTTGCGGCGCTTGCCGGGTATGGGGGCGACCCGTAGCGGGGAGCTGCGCGTGGTGGGCAGCATCGCTGTCGGCAGTCGGGAACGCGTGGTGCTGGTCGAGGCGGACGGTAACCGGATGCTGATCGGCGTGGCGCCGGGGCGGGTGCAGGCACTGTATGTCCTGGCTGCCGAGGGCGCAATGAATCCCGCATCCGTCCCGACAGGTCGATCCGAACCGGAAGTCACCCTGGGGCAAGTTCCATGAAGATGTGGATGATCGGTGGCTGGGCGGTGGTACTGGGAACGGCCGCTTTTCCGGCGCTGGCGGTGCCGGGCCTACCGGCCGTAACGGTACAGGGGCCGGGCGGTGGGGAAACCTACACCCTGAGCTTGCAGCTTTTGGCGCTGATGACGGCGCTGACGCTGCTACCCGCCCTGTTGTTGGCCATGACGGCCTTCACCCGCATCATCATCGTGCTGGCGGTGCTGCGACAAGCGCTGGGGATGCCCCAGACCCCACCCAACCAGGTGTTGCTGGGGCTGGCCCTGTTCCTGACCCTGTTCATCATGGCGCCGGTATTCCAAGAGGTTTACGTCCGCGGACTGGAGCCTTATCTCAGCGAGCGGATGGGTCTCGAAGAAGCGGTGCGGGAGGGCATCGAACCACTCAAGGGATTCATGCTCGCCCAGACACGTGAACCCGACATTGCCTTGTTCAGCCAAATGCGCGGCGATCCAGCGCCGGCCTCGCCCGAGGCCGTTCCAATCCCGGTGCTGGTGGCAGCGTTCATGACCAGTGAACTCAAGACTGCGTTCCAGATCGGTTTTGTGATCTTCATCCCCTTTCTGATCATTGATCTGGTGGTGGCCAGCGTGCTCATGGCGATGGGCATGATGATGCTCTCGCCCATGCTGGTCTCGCTCCCGTTCAAGCTGCTGCTGTTCGTACTGGTGGATGGCTGGGTCTTGCTGCTCGGGACGCTGGCATCCAGTTTCGTGCTGCCGGGCGGTGCGGGATGACGCCTGAGACCACCATGGAAATCGCCCGCCACGGCTTGTGGATCACTATTCTCCTGGCCGGCCCGTTGCTGGCGGCGGCACTCATCGTCGGCGTTGTCGTGGGCCTGTTCCAGGCCGCCACACAGATCAACGAATCCACTTTGAGCTTTGTGCCCAAGCTGGCTGCCATTGCCCTCGCCCTGATGGTGGCTGGGGGATGGATGCTGGGACTGCTGGTGGATTACACCCGAGAACTTTATCAGTCGATACCCGGCTGGATCGGGTAGGTGTCGAGAATGGATGAAAACATTCTCATGGCGTCACTGGAGCAAGCCGGCGGGGTATTCCTGCGAGTAAGCGGCTTTTTCCTTGTTTTGCCCCTGTTTTCAGGACCTGCAGTACCTGTGCGGGTGCGCTTGATGCTGGCTATGGCAGTGACCTGGGTGATCCTGCCGCTCGCGCCGACGGCGCATATGGCGCTGCTGGGGCCTCAAGGGATCCTGGTGGCCGTTGAGCAGATCCTGTTGGGCATCGCCATGGGCATGGTGTTGCAGATTGTTTTTCAGGCCACGCTCATGGCCGGACAAATGATCGCTACCGCGATGGGCCTGGGTTTCGCCGTGACCGTCGATCCCGTCAATGGGGTCAGCGAAGTGGTTCTGGGACAGTATTTTCAACTGGTGGCGAGTCTGTTGTTCCTTGCGATGGATGGGCATCTGGCGGTGATCCGGGTCGTCGCCGAGAGTTTCCAGACGTTGCCGGTCGGCCTGGGTAATCTTCCGGAGGGCAGCCTGGAAACCTTGTTGCGATGGAGCGCCCATCTGTTCAGTGGCGGCGTGCAACTGGCGCTGCCGGCGATTGCCGCACTCATGATGGTGAACCTGATTCTGGGTGTGACCACCCGCGCTGCCCCCGCGCTCAACCTGTTTGCGGTGGGATTCCCAGTATCCCTGAGTGTGGGCTTGTTGGCGGTGCTCTGGACGCTGCCGGTCCTGGGTCGTCTGTTCGAGCAATGGCTGGAAGCGGCGCTGGCGACCCTGCACGCGCTGATCGGAACGGGAGGCTGAGACGGCATGGCCGACACATCAAACGAAGACCGCACCGAGGAGGCCAGTGCCCGGCGCCTGGAACAGGCGCGTGAACGGGGACAGGTTCCGCGCTCCCGGGAATTGGTGAGTCTGGGGCTGGTGGCTGGAGGTGGTGTGGGTTTGCTGGCCTTGGGGCCGGCATTGGCGGAATTTCTCGGGCATTCGATGCGCCAGGCCTTGCAGCAGGCGGCGAGCCCAGTCGATGGAAAACTGAACGGATTATTGGGCGAGGCGCTCAGTGCCGGCGGATTGGCCGTGTTGCCATGGGTCGCGCTGCTGGCCCTGGCGGCCTTGGGAGCCAGCGTGGCCGTTGGGGGATGGAATTTCACCCTTCAAGGCTTGGAGTGGCGATCTGAGCGTATCGACCCACTGAAAGGGCTGACACGACTTTTTTCAAGCCAAGGTCTGATCGAAACAGGCAAGGGCCTCCTCAAGGTTGTTCTCATTGGCGGCATTGGTTTTCTGGCGTTTCGCTATGCAGCGCCTCAATTGCCCGCCTTGGCCCTGTCCGCTCCGCAGCAGACAGCCTCTAATTTGGCGTGGCTATGTTTGAAGCTCTGGGCAGCACTGGGATTGGGTATGGGATTGATCGCTTTGCTGGATGTGCCGCTACAGCGCTGGCAACACGCCCGCCAGCTCCGCATGACTCGCCAGGAACTGCGAGACGAGCACAAGGACATCGAAGGTCGACCGGAAGTCCGGGCGAAAATTCGTCAATTACAGCGTGAACGAGGCCGCCGCCGCATGATGGAACAAGTGCCGCTGGCCGATGTGGTACTGACCAATCCCACCCACTATGCGGTGGCTTTGCGCTATGACGCCGAGCAGATGCGGGCGCCGGTGGTGGTGGCCAAGGGAAGCGATCGCGTGGCCCTGCGCATCCGCGAAATCGCTCGGGAACATGGCGTTCTCATGCTCGAATCCCCCCTCCTGGCGCGTGCCTTGTATCGCCATGGCGAACTGGACCAGCCCATCCCGGTGGATCTCTATCTGGTAGTGGCCCAGGTGCTGGCCTATGTCTACCAGCTCAAACATCGGCCGGATCAGGTGCCCCTGCGGCCTGCTTTCGATGTGCCAGCCGCTTATGTCATCCCGGCAGAGGGCGCGATCGACCATGGCTCCGCGGGCGCACGGTCGACCCAGCGTGAGCCGAACCGGTCTGGAGTGGAATAATCATTATGGCTGCAATCGTCCTTTCCAATCGCACACGACTGCTCCAGGCCGGACTGGGCACGCCTCTGGTCGTCATGCTCATGCTGGCCATGCTGATGATGCCGCTTCCGGCCCTGCTGCTGGATGCGCTGTTCACCTTCAACATCACCCTGTCCCTGGTCATCCTGCTGGCCACCTTGTATGTGCTACGGCCCCTTGATCTTGGTGTTTTCCCTTCGGTGCTGCTGATTACCACGCTGCTCCGGCTGGCACTGAACGTGGCGTCCACTCGGGTGATCCTGTTGCATGGCCACGATGGACCCGATGCGGCGGGTCAGGTAATCGAGGCTTTCGGCAACTTTGTCATTGGCGGCAACTACGCCGTGGGCTTGGTGGTATTCAGCATCCTCATCATCGTCAACTTCGTGGTGATCACCAAGGGCGCGGGCCGGATCTCGGAGGTGGCCGCTCGCTTCACCCTGGATGCCCTGCCCGGCAAACAGATGGCCATCGATGCCGATGTCGGCGCGGGCCTGATTTCCCAGGATGAGGCCCGCCGGATGCGCCAGGAGGTGCGTCAGGAAGCGGACTTCTATGGGGCAATGGATGGGGCGGGGAAGTTTGTGCGTGGCGACGCGGTTGCCGGCATCCTGATTCTTTTCATCAACCTGCTGGGCGGATTTTTCATCGGCATCATGCAGCATGGCCAGCCGCTGATGGACGCGGTGCAGAATTACACCCTGCTGACCATCGGTGACGGCCTGGTGGCACAGATTCCGGCCTTGCTGCTGTCGGTGGCGACAGCCGTGATCCTTACCCGGGTGGCCGGAACGCTTGATATGGGCGGACAGATGAGCGCCCAACTCCTGAGCGAACCCCGTTCACTGATTGTCGCCGGCGCCATCCTGGCCCTGCTGGGGATAGTGCCCGGCATGCCCAGCTTCGTGTTCCTGGGTCTCGGGGGAGCGAGCCTGTGGGGGGGGTATGTACTGTCGCGCCGTGCCGTCCAGCCAACATCCACTCCTGAGCAGGAGGATATGCAGCCGGTATCGTCAACGCCGCGCGAATTGTCTTGGGATGAATTGGCTCCCGTGGACCCGCTCGGCTTGGAAGTGGGTTATCGCCTGGTTCCTCTTGTGGACCGTCACCAAGGCGGCGAAGTCATGGATCGCATCAAATCGGTCCGTAAGACATTGTCCCAGGAATTGGGTTTCCTGATTCCTCCGGTCCATATCCGCGACAACCTCGAATTGGCGCCGACCGCTTATCGCATTTCCCTCAAGGGCGTCGTGATTGGCAGCGGGGAACTGCATCCCGAACGAGAGATGGCCATCGATCCGGGCCAGGTCTTCGGCACGCTGGAAGGACTGCCTGCCCACGAACCCGCCTTTGGGCTGGAGGCTCTGTGGATCGAGAAATCCCAGCGCGACCAGGCACAGATGCTGGGCTACACGGTTGTGGACGTGAGTACGGTGCTGGCGACACACCTTAGTCAGTTGCTGCGTCAGCATGCCCATGAACTGCTCGGTCATGACGAGGTACACCAGTTACTTGCCCAACTCGGTCGGAGCGCGCCCAAGCTGGTGGAGGAACTGGTGCCCAAGGCAGTATCGATGGCCACCCTGGTGCAGGTGTTGCGGGGCTTGTTGGAGGATGGCGTCTCCATCCGTGATATCCGCACCATCGCTGAGGTGTTGGTCAGCCCCGTCGGCACCACCCAGGATCCGACCGAGCTGTTGCGCGCCGTGCGGGAACATTTGGGCCGGATGATCCTGCAAAACCTGCGTTGGAGCGGCGAGGAATTGCCTGTCATTGCCCTGGATCATGGTCTGGAGCAGATCCTGACCACCGCACTGCAGGAAGGAATGGGTGTTGAACCCGGCCTGGCCGACCGCCTGCTGAAATCCTTGAGTGATGCGACACAGCGTCAGGAAAGTCGCGCTGAACCTGCTGTTTTGCTCGTTTCTCCGCGTCTGCGTCCCCTGTTGGCGCGCTTGACGCGACATACCCTGCGCGCCCTGCACGTGCTGGCCTATAACGAAATTCCAGAGGACCGCCGCATCCGACTGGTGACGACTATCGGCGCCTGAGTCGATGGTCATGGGATGCCTATCAAAGGAACAGATGGCTATGAAGATCAAACGATTCCATGGGCCCGATGTGCGCGGCGTTCTGCAGCAAGTGCGCGAGGCGCTGGGGCCGGATGCGGTCATCCTCTCCAATCGCCGGGAAAATTCGGGTGTTGAGGTGGTGGCGGCAGCCGATTATGACGAAGCCGGGGTTTGGCAGGCTTTGGCCCATGCGGAGGCAGGTGACCGCCCCGCGCCGCCTGCGCGTTTCATGGAGCCCTGGGCAGGACGAGAGGGTCCAGCGACACCCGTCAGCTTGCAATCGGTACAGGAGGAGCTGGGTCGTCTCAAGGTCCTGCTGGAAGAGCGGCTGGACAGCCTGGCCTGGCGACAGTGGCTGCAACAGTATCCCCGCCACCGGTCGGCCTTTCATGAGCTTCAGGCATTGGATCTGAGCCTGGAAATGACGCAGCGCATCCTGTCTACCCTGCCGCCTGCGGGTGAAGATGCCAATCAGTTGCGACGCCAGGCGGTGGCTGCCTTGGTGCGCACATTGTCCGCACCTACCCCGGATCCCCTGGCGGAAGGGGGAGTGATTGCGCTGGTTGGAACGACGGGTGTGGGCAAGACCACGACCTTGGCCAAGCTGGCCGCTCGCTACGCCTTGAAGCATGGCCCCCAGGCGGTGCAGTTGATTTCCAGTGATGGTCACCGCATTGGTGCCCATGAGCAGCTCATGACCTATGGTCGCTTGCTGGGTGTCGGGGTACATGTGGCGGAGACCCCCGCGGAGCTGCACCGGGTGCTGTCGGGGCTGAAGGATATTCCCCTGGTGCTGGTGGATAGTGCCGGGATGGGTCAGCGGGATCGGCGCCTGAGAGAAGAACTTGCCCGCTTGCAGGCTGCCAGTGGGCAATTGCGGGCTTATGTGGTGCTGCCGGCCACAGCTCGGCTGGACACACTCGATGAAACCCTGAGTGCGCTGAAGGTTTCCAGTCTCGCAGGAGCGGTCATCAGCAAGCTGGATGAGGCGACTTCACTGGGGCCCGTGCTGTCGGTGCTGATGCAGTATGAGCTGGGCGCCGCCTATCTCACCAACGGGCAACGTGTGCCTGAGGATTTGCTCAAGACCCGGGGTGCTGATCTGGTGATTCGTGCTCAGGCATGCGGGCGTCAGCGCCGCGCTGCCACCGCGTGGAATGCTGCCGGCACGGTCCGGGTCGGGTGAGGGTCAGATGAGGATGCACCCCATGCATCAGGCAGCCGGATTGAAGCGCCCCGGCGGCGGTAGATTGCTGGCAGTGGCCAGCGGCAAGGGCGGAGTGGGCAAAACCACGGTCGCCGTGAATCTGGCCGTGGCCTTGGGCCTGCAGGGACAGCGCGTCGTATTGGTGGATGCCGATTTTGGACTGGCCAATGTGGACGTGCTGCTGGGGGTACACCCTGCCGTGAATCTCGGACAGTTCCTGGATGGCCAGGCGCGCTGGGAGGAGCTGCCCGTGGCAGTTGGGGATAACCTCTGGCTGGTGGCGGCCAGCTCTGGCGCGCGCCGCATGGCCGATCTGGACCAGGACGGACGCACCCGTATCCTCTCGGCATTGCAAGGCATGCGGACCCGAGCGGATCGGGTGGTGCTGGATCTGGGGGCGGGAATCGCCCCCTCCGTGCGCCAGTTTGCCGCGCTGGCCGATGAGGTGCTGGTGGTGGTTTGCGACGACCCGGCTTCCCTGACCGATGCCTATGCCCTGATCAAGATTCTTCACCAGGAAGAGGGGGTGCATCGCTTTGGCATCGTGGCCAACCAGTTACGCGAGATCGGGCAGGGCGGCCTGCTGTTCGGCAAGCTGGCCCGAGTCGCTGAGCGCTTCTTGGCAGTCCAGCTGACCTATCGAGGCGGCATTCCTTTCGATGAAACGGTGCGGCAGGCACTGGAACAGCAAGTTGCATTGGCGATGCTGTATCCGCAGGCAGCCGCAAGTCTGGCGTTCAAGAGACTGGCCCGTACGGTCGATAAGTTCGACGGGAGCGGGCATTTGGACAAGCCGACGCCGCGTCCGATGGAAATCGTATCGGCGATAGGGAGTATCCCCACCAAAGCTTGATGCAATTGCTCCGCCTCCCGTCCCGGCCCGCAAGCCGGCCTATTCTTCACCATGAACGCTTCCGGCACCCGGCATTCAGGGCGGACGGGCGTGAGAGCGAAAGAGTAAACGCGTGGATATTTTCAGTCTGCTCGGGTTGTTGTTGGCTGCGGTGGCCGTCATTGGCGGAAGTATTCTCAAGGGTAGCGGCGTAGCCGCCTTGCTCAATCCGGCGGCGTTCGTGATCGTGGGTGTAGGAACTCTGGCGTCCATCTTTCTGCACACGCCCATGCCGGTTTTCCTGCATGGGATGAAGCTGTTGCGGTTGGTATTCGCCCCGCCACGCGTGGATTTGGTCCAGATGATCGAGAAGATCGTCAGCTGGAGCCAGATCGCTCGCAAGGATGGCCTGTTGGGACTGGAAGCAGTCATCGAGCAGGAACCCGGCGAGTTCGAGCGCAAGGGCATGCAGCTGCTGGTGGATGGCACAGGTCCGGAGGCGATTCGCCAGATCCTCGAAGTGGATTTGTTTGCCAAGGAGCATCGTGATCTGCAAGGGGCGAAAGTATTCGAATCCATGGGCATCTACTCGCCAACCCTCGGGATTATCGGGGCTGTCTTGGGCCTGATGTCGGTGATGCAGCATCTGGATGATCCCAGTCATCTTGGCACCGGCATCGCGGCGGCATTTGTGGCCACCATCTATGGCATTGGCTTTGCCAATCTGCTGTTTCTGCCGATTTCCGCCAAGCTCAAGGCAGTGATTCAGGAACAGGTACGGGCCAAGGAAGTGTTGATCGAAGGCGTTCTCGCCATTGCACATGGCGAGAACCCGCGCAACATCGAAACCAAACTCAAAGGCTATCTCCATCACTGAGCAGGGGGGGGGCATGTCCAGGAAAGCGCACGAAGAGCATGGCAACCATGAGGCGTGGGCCATTCCATATGGCGATCTTGTAACCCTGTTGCTGGCATTTTTCGTGGTGATGTATTCCCTATCTTCAGTCAACGAGGGCAAATACCGCATCCTGTCCGATTCTTTGCAGGCCGCATTTCGCGGCGATACCCGCACCTTGGAGCCGATTCAGGTTGGCGAGGTACGCAAGGGTCCCGAGCCCCGAGAGGTACCCACTGTCATTCAACTCCCGCTTGCCGAACCGCCGGCCATTGGCCAACCAGGCGGTGGCATAGGTACCGGCTCCGGCTCCGGCGCTTTTTCATCCTCCCCGGGAGCGGATTTTGGCGAAACCCTGGAGAGCATTGCCGATCAGGTGGAGCGAGCCATTGGCGAGACCCTGCCCGCTGAATGGGTGGTCATTCGGCGCGGGCGCCACTGGTTGGAAGTGGAGATTCGCACCGACTTGCTGTTTGCCAGCGGCGCTGCCGAACTGGCTACGCCGGCCATGCCGGTCATCGATAAGCTGGGCGAGATACTCAAAAAATTCCCTAATCCGATCCATGTAGAAGGACATACCGACACCGTCCCCATCAACACAGTCCAATTTCCTTCCAATTGGGAGCTGTCGGCGGCGCGGGCCGCGACGGTGGTGCGCCGTTTCGCCGCCCAGGGCATCGATCCGGCGCGCATGACACTGATTGGCTTGGGCGAGCAGCGACCCTTGGCTTCCAACGATACCTTTCAGGGGCGCGACCGGAATCGACGGGTGGTACTGGTCGTGCTCGATCCCGCGGCGGAGGATGATGTGTCCGGACTGGCGCGCAGTGCCCAATCGGCCCAGGGTGCATCTTGAGCGGCTGTTTTTATTCGCTGGACCCGCCGTGGACAGCCGATGGAGGAAAATTGAAATGACGAGTCCCGTGATGGCGCTGATGGTGGCGCTCTTGGGTGGCACGTGGGGTGCGGGGCTGGTCTGGCTGCTGCTGCGGCGACAGACAGCGGCCGCCCTGGCTTTGCAGCGTTGCCTGCATGATCTGCAAGGTCAGCATTGGGCGCTCCAGCAACAGCTTGGACGGCTGCAAGCTGCGCCGACCCCCACACCGGCCGAATCGGCCGGCGGGGCGGGTTTGGAACGTCTCTACGAGCGAGCCATTCGCATGGCGCGCCAAGGTACCGCAGCCGAGGCATTGGCGAGCGCCTGCGGCCTGAGCCGGGCAGAGGCTGAGTTGGTGGTACGGTTTCATGCCGGTTCGGAAGCGCGGCCCATGTCGGCCGAGGAGCGATCGTGAGCGCAATTCTGGGGCTATGGGCAAACTTGCTGGCCCGCAAGATCCCTCGCCGATCACGATGGCGAATAGGATGCATCTTTATCCTCGCTGGACTTGCCTCCCCCGTGATAGCGAGCGATCTGTCCCTAGTCGAGCAGATTCGTCTGGCCGCCGAAACTCGCCTCAAGGCTCAGTGGCCTGGCCAAGATCTGCTGCTGGAGATAACGGAACCAGACCCTCGCTTGCGTCTCTCTTCCTGCGAGGTGCCATTGGTGGCGGAGCCCTTGCGGCCGGGTCCAATCCAGTCGGCCGTCACCCTGTCCATCTCCTGTGCAGCGCCAAAACCGTGGCGGGTGTATATCCCGGTGCGAGTGAGCGCGATGGGCGATGTGATGGTGGCGAGCCGCGCCCTGCCTGCCGGAACCGTATTGGCAGCGGAGGATGTGGTGGTCGCGCGGCGCCAGATTACCGATCTTTCCTATGGCTATCTGCAACGGGCCGAGGCTGGAGTCGGCAGCATTCTGCGCCGTCCGGTGGCCGAAGGCGCAGTGATCCTGCCCAGCCTGTTGACACAACCAATGGCGGTACGGCGAGGGCAGCAGGTGCTGATCGAAGCCGTGCAGGGGCCGATTCGGGTTCAGGGCGCCGGCGAGATGCTGGCGGATGGCGCCACGGGCTCACGGGTCAAGGTGCGCAATCTGGCCAGCGGCCGGGTCGTGGAAGGCTTGGTACAGGCTGATGGCCGGATTCGTGTGGATTTCTAGTGCTCAGGAGGGTTGAAGTATGAATAGGCAACCACATGTCGATGGCGCACGCCTGACGCCGTCCGCGCTCCTGGATATCCTGGCGCGATTGCAGGATTGCCTGGAGCGTGAAACGGATAGCCTAGTCCAGCCGGGGGCGCCGGATCTGGACCGGATTGTGGTCGAAAAGGCCCGTTATCTGGAGGCGTTGACATCCTTCGACCGGGCCGTGGGTGCGTTTGCCAACCATCAGGATGCAGGAGGCCGTGATGTGGAGATGGTGCCGCGCTGGCTTGCATCCCAGGGCATAACCGATGAGACGACGGCCGGGCAATTGCAATTGGCACTGGAAACCTGTCAGCGCCTGAATCAGCGCAATGGCGCCGTGCTTATCGCAAGAGGACGCCAGGTCGCGTTCCAGCTTCAGGTATTGGGCGTATCCCCGGTCGCCCCCCTCTATGCAGCAGACGGCAGTGTTGTTGCGGCCGGACGAGGCCGCCTGACCGACGGGCTGGCCTGAGGACGGCTGTTCGTCCATATCAGACGGATGGGGGGAAGGAGCGCTCATCCGATAGCAAAATCCGCCAGATCTTGAGGTTGACCTCTGGCGGCCCCCCGCACAGTGGCATTGCGCAATGGCGCTGAAAGTGGGCGCATGCCCTTCCCGCTGTGCCGCGTCGGTGCTAGGCTCGCTGCCCCGCATGCCCGTTCCCCGGTCCGTTC
>WOYI010067937.1_pt1 | contig 35280 bp, 32 predicted proteins | sample 6423411 | NCBI WGS metagenome assembly WOYI01 (sample SAMN13441803, study PRJNA592873) | oil field metagenome | biome: oil field; feature: oil-well bore; material: oil-contaminated soil; isolation source: oil-contaminated soil from oil-well borehole | place: Germany: Wietze | collected 2016-10-18 ...
GTATGTATTTTTATTCGTTTTTATGAAATTTATTAATTTTTAAAAATCCACTTATCGGAGTGGGCTCAACTTTTCAAAGTCCTGAATTTTGGTTTTAAGTGTATTGTATTTCTGAATTGTACCACGTGCAACGCCGCGTTTACCGTTTGGAAACTCTTTAAAGGGCAAATTATCGATATAACCCTGAATGTAACTTGTTAACCGGTCTAAATCGGTTTTCTTTTGTTTGCCTTGTATTGTATCAATTTGTTCCTGTAACCAGTCCCCGGAAATTTCATTCCCGGCGGTTATTGCGTTATTGAGTTTTTTCTCAATTTCAGTACCCAACGTTTTTAAGTCGGTTTTGAGTTTCTTTAAATCCTCATCGTTTGGTTTAGGGAAGTTGGTGTCGGTGCTCCAATCTTTTGGATTAATAACATAACCGGATTTTCTTTTAAAAACATTGTTGCGGTCGATTGATAAACGCAGGTAAATGTTTGCCGGGTTACTTTTGCTTTGAAGTAAAAATTTAATCGTTGCCATAATATTAAGGTTTGAACATTTGAACTGATACAAATACACAAAACTTAGTCAACCGTTAGTCAACCGTTTTGCAATTTATTTAAATTATATTCCATTTCATTCCATTAGTCGTTATTGCTGTATTGTCAATAAACAAAGGGAGTTTAGGGTGTTTTTTATCATTTTGTCTATGGTTTCAGAATGTCACAAAATAGGCGGTTTCCGTTCCGATATTCTCCACTTCCAAAGGAACCAATTTGGTTCTTTTTTTATAATATCTTATTTATTTTTTTCTGGAGAAAGCACGCAATCAGTGCACCAATAATAGGAGCCACCCAGAAAAGCCAGAGTTGACCCAGTGCCCAATCGCCAACAAAAAGTGCCTGGCTGGTACTACGCGCCTGGTTTACCGAGGTGTTTGTAATTGGAATACTGATGAGGTGAATCAATGTGAGAGATAAGCCGATTGCAATTCCGGCAAATCCTTTGGGGCTTTTGAATGTGTTGCTCCCACTTTCTACTAATCAGCAATTTTCGGAATTTTTAGTATTGGATGGCGGAATGTTCAAAAAAAACGGGATGTAATCTACTTGATTTGAATAACCTGAGGACTGTTGGGCAGATCGTTTTCAGGGACCATTATTTCATCGCCTTCATTTACACCGGAAACTACTTCGCACCACTCGTTTCCAATGGTTCCGAGAATAAGATCGGTTTTAATTCCTTCTTTCCCTTTAATAAGATAAACTGTTTGGTGAGTGGTATTTTCAATTCCGGCTTGCTTTTTTATTCGAAGGACATTTTCCCGCCGGGCGCTAATAACTTCAACGGCAGCACTGGTGTTTGCCTCCAGGCCGGGTTGGTGTTTTTCTTTAAGATGCACATCGAAGCGTACCATTTGATCATCATACATCTGCGTAATTTCTCCCACCGTACCATGAAGCGTTTTATCGCCAATTTTTACAGTAGCAGGGTTGCCCGTAGCAATCAACCCGTTTTGTGAAATATTTGCCCAACCCGTTATTTTGAAGGTCGAAAAGTCGGACATTCGCAATAGAAATTGTTCGCTTTCCACCCGTTCGCCTTTTTGCACCGAAATTTCCTGGACCACACCGGGTACAGGCGCTGTAATTTTCAGATTTTGAAGAAGTCGTTTTTTAGCAGCCAGATCATCTTTCTGTGAGCTGATTTGCAGGAGCAAGCCTCTTTTGTCGGTATCCATTTGTTTTAAACGAATGGCATTTTTATCGATAAGGTTTTGAAGATCTGTTTCAGCCAAATCGATTTCATTGCGGGTCCGTTCAACGCGGGCTTTGTCGATTCCCCCATCTTTCAGCGCCTGTTCCTGCTGCATTAGCGAAGTTTTTAAAGTAGCCAGGCGGTTCTTTTTCACCTCTTCGCTTTGTGTGAGGCTGAGCCGGGTATTCTCTTCGTTGAGCAGGTATTTTTCAAGTGCGTTCTGTTTCAGTTCCAGTTGCGAGTTGATTCGGTCAATCTCGGAAAGAACCGCTTTTTCTTCCAATTCGACTAACAAATCACCTTTCATTACCGTACTTCCCGGGTCAACATAAACTTGTTTCACAATACTTCTTTCGGGGCTTCGCAAAAGAATATCGTTATCCGAATCAACCACCCCCGAAGTTTTTAAGCTAAGCAGAACTTCGCCTCGGCCCACTTTTTCGCGGATTAACGAAGGTGTTTCGATATCTTTTACTGTTTTCTGGTTCTTCGATAGATAGAATTGGATGCCAGCAAAAACTAAAACGATGGCAAGCCCAGTTGCAAGTACAATTAACCGTGTTCTGTATCCCATTGATTCCCGGAATTTGGATTACTTTATGCCGGCTTTTACCGACGCATAACAAAGGTACTAAAATTGGCAAATTATCCATGTCACACTTTTGGGGGCCATAAAAAAAGGGTGCAACTTTCGAAACACCCTTGGTATATGTTATTGTCACCGATTATTTCGGCATTTTAGCTTCAAACAATTTCTGGATTTCTTTTAAATACTCCACATCCATTTTATCCGAGCGGACACGAACTACTTCGTACAGTTTACCGTCTTTGTAAAATGAAGCCCTGGCTGCATCAAATTCGTGGCCTTCCCAATTGTATTTCACATCCATAAATACCTGGTTGAATTCTTCCGAATTAAGATATCTTGAAATAACGATGTATGCAAAAGTTGAATCGTCGGCATTCAGAAAAATATCATTTGTGAGTTCCTCAAGCATCAGGAACTTTACAATTTTGGCATGTGCTTCAATTCTGCCTTTTAATTTTTTATTCATTAGGAATGAAACTCCCTGGCCAAGATAGGCTTCCTGTATTTTTTCCACAAGGTCGGTTTCGGGAAGATGTCTAAGACGAATGGCATCGAGGGAGGTAGAACCAATGGTAAGATAAGCTTTCCCGGCATCAAAATTCCATTTATATTTTTTTTCAATATTCTGGGTGGCTCTCAGAATATATTCCAGGGGATACTGTTTGTCGAGGACCAGGTATAAATACATTGAACCTGCATCGGTAGGAAGCTCGTGATAATATCCGGGGAACGGATTCAGCGATTCAAAAACAAGGCTGCCCGCGAGAATCTTTTCCTCCAGGGCTACAACCGTATCATTTTTTGTGAGGTTTACGAACACCTCCATTTTTTTATTTGCCATGTTTGATATATTTGATCTTTAATTTTTATTTTATAGTAACACATGCCGCAACAAGTAGTTCAATTAAAACCCATCGGCAACGTCACTTTTTCGCAGAATCGTCGTTCTAAAAATATAAAATTAAGTGTTAAACCCGATAAATCGGTACTGGTTTCCTTTCCTTTTTATGTATCGGCGAAGGAAGCTCTGGCTTTTGTCAACAAAAATTTAGACTGGATTATTGGGCAGCAGTCAAAAATGGAACAACGAAAGACCCGAATAGAAACCCACGATGAAATGCTGACCTGGATGCACCGGATTACTTTTTACCAGGGTGAAACCAATCGGGTGATGAAGCGGGGAGAACAGGTACAGGTGGTCGTCCAGGACTTTGACGAGGAATCGTCGAAAGTTTTTATCGAAAATGTGATCACCGAAGTTTATCGGATCGAAGCCAAAATGCATCTCCCAAAACGACTGTCGGCCCTGGCTAAACAGTTTGGTTTTTCTTTTAATAAAGTGACTGTACGCAACAACCGGCGCAACTGGGGAAGTTGTTCGTCGGAAAACAATATCAGTTTGAATTTGCAGATGATGAAATTACCCGAAGAACTGATCGACTATATTTTGCTCCACGAATTGGTCCATACCGAAGTAAAAAATCATGGTGTCAAATTTTGGAAACGGCTCGACCAGGTAACAAAAAACCGTGCCCGCGAATTATCTCGCGAAGTCAGAAAATACTCCACTTACACGCTCTGAATTAATTTTATCTCAATATTGGGCAAATATTTTCTTACTTCCCGTCAGTTGATTGGCGGTTTTGGCTTTCCTTCGATCTGGCCATTTTCTCCCGAACTTTTGGCTCGATTAATTGTAATTCATCGTTCAGTTACGATTTTAAAACTTTCTTCTTCACTCAACTGAGAGAATTAGCGTATTTTCGTGAATCAGAACAATAAGATGGATTGGAACAAACTACTTTCGACAAAACGGCTGGGAATGGAAGATTACCAGTCGACCGCTTCACAGGAAGACCGGACACAATTTCAGCGCGATTACGACCGCATTATTTTCTCTTCTCCTTTTCGAAGGATGCAGAATAAAACTCAGGTGTTTCCGCTGCCCGAACATATTTTTGTACATAACCGTTTAACCCACAGTCTCGAAGTGGCGAGTGTGGGGCGTTCGCTGGGCAACCTGCTCGCCGAAAAACTGGCGCCACGTTTTCCTTCAAATCCATTTATTCCTGAAATTGGGACCATTGTTTCCACGGCTTGCCTGGCGCACGATTTGGGTAATCCGCCTTTCGGACATTCTGGCGAAGCCGCTATTTCAAACTATTTTTTAAAAGGGAAGGGACAGCAGTTTAAATCAGAACTTTTGGAAGGAGAATGGAAAGATTTTACACATTTCGACGGAAACGCAAATGCTTTTCGAACGTTGACTCATCAGTTTAACGGGAAACGGAGTGGCGGATTTGCACTTACCTATCCTACGCTGGCAAGCATTGTAAAATATCCTTTCGAATCGGTGCAAGCGGTAAAACCAAAGTTTGGCTTTTTTCAATCGGATAAAGAAAATTATTATCGCATTGCCGGGGTTCTCGATATTGCAAAAAAATCGGATCAGGTATTTTGCCGTCATCCGCTGGTTTATTTGGTGGAAGCCGCCGATGATATTTGTTATCAGATTATGGACCTGGAAGATGCCTTTAAACTCGGAATCCTTTCCTGCGACCGTATCAAAACAATGTTTCTTGCATTTTATAACCCGGAAGAGGAAAAAGATCAGCTTGAGCGAATTAAGACGACCTTCTCAAAAGTGACCGACCGGAACGAACAGGTCAGTTACCTGCGGGCGGGTGTAATCGGTAAACTGATTTACGAATGTATTCGGATTTTCGAAGAAAACGAAGCTGCTATTCTCTCAGGTACTTTCGAAGGAAGCCTGATTGACCGACTTCCGGACCCGCAGGCTGTTGCCATGAAATACGTTCAGAAAATATCGGTAGCCGAAGTGTACAACCACCGCTCGGTAGTAGAGATTGAAATTGCAGGTTACAAAATTATCGGAACCTTGCTCGAAGAATTTGTAGATGCAATTATGAACCCAGATGACAAATACAGCAAAAAAATATTGTCGCTGCTTCCCGAACAATACCGGCCAGAAAGCGACAGCGCATACCACAAAATTCAATCGATTGTTGATTTTGTAGCCGGAATGACCGATGTTTTTGCTCTTGATCTGTACCGAAAAATAAAAGGAATAAGTTTACCGGGAGTGGTGTAGTTGGCAGTCGCAGTGTTAAGCCTTGGTAAGTTTACTTAAAACTGCGACTGTCAACCGATTTATCCTTCCAAAAGCTGGCCAAACAAACCCGACCTACCTTCTTTTCGCGCATTGCCCCCAGCAGGTGATAGTTCTCTGATCAATTTACGGATCGGCATACTTTGTAACCATACTTTCCCGGTACCACGCAAAGTAGCAAGGAAAATACCTTCGCCTCCAAAAACCATCGAACGTAAACCGCCGGCCTGTTCAATGCTGTAGTCGATGCTGGTTTCGAAACCCACGATACATCCGGTGTCCACCCGAAGCGTCTCGTTGTTCAATTGCTTTTCGATGACTGTGCCACCAGCATGAATAAATGCATAACCATCGCCATCAAGCTGCTGAAGAATAAACCCTTCGCCACCGAAAAATCCGGCGCCCAGTTTACGGTTAAAAGTGATTGAAATTTTTGTTCCGAGAGCTGCACACAAAAAAGCATCTTTCTGGACAATCACCCTTCCTTTAAAATCAGGAAGATGAAGAGGAATTATTGTTCCGGGGTAGGGAGCCGAAAAAGCTACGCGTTTTTTTCCCCAGCCCTGGTTGGTGAAGTGAGTCAGAAACAACGATTCGCCGGTAATGAGGCGCGAACCTGCACCAATCAGTTTATCAAAAAAGCCAGCGCCTGGATTACTGCCGTCTCCCATTTTTGCCTCAAACTGAATCCCGTCTTCCATATAAAGCATGGCGCCTGCTTCGGCAATAACAGTTTCGGCCGGATCGAGCTCAATTTCTAACAATTGTACATCGTGACCAATAATTTGATAGTCAATTTCATGAGATTGCATAATCGTATATTTTTAAGAAGAGTCCCAAAGTTAATGGATTTGAGTTGAATAAAAGTTGAAATCCGATTTTTTGACGATCTTTGCAAAAATTATTGAAAGCAATGAATAAGGAGAGAAGTTCCGACAGAGGCGGCAAAGGCAGATCTGCCAGGACAGAGAGAAATACAAGTTCGAAAGCAAACCGTTCGGAAAGAGATTCAGCATCGAAACCTGCCAGGCCAGGGAGAAGTTCCGTTTCCGGAACCGGAGGATCGGAGCGCAGAAGTTCCGCATCGGCCAGTGGTAGGCCTACCGGCAAACCTGAGCGTGGAAGTTCATTCTCAAACCGAACCGAGAGAAGTTCAGTCTCAAAATCGGGCAGACCCGAAAGAAGTGGCGCCCCCGGGAAAGGACGGCCTGAAAGAGGAACCGCTGCTTCGGCATTAGGAAGACCGACCGGAAAAAGAACCGGAAAATCGAGAGTGGCGCCCAGCGAAGATCCCAAACGAGAGTTTGCTCCAAAGAAATTCGAAAAACGGACATACTCAAAAGGCAAGTTGGAGGCATCGCGCGGAAAGAAAATGCCCGGGAAAACACTCGAATCAGAGGGAATGCGTTTGAATCGGTTTATTGCCAACGCCGGAGTTTGCTCACGCCGCGAAGCTGACACTTTCATTACTGCCGGAGTGGTTACAATTAACGGAAAACAGATTACCGAATTGGGAACCCGTGTTATGCCGGGCGACGAAGTACGTTTCGACGGACGTTTGTTGAGCGCTGAGCGAAAAGTGTATTTGCTGTTGAATAAACCCAAGGACTTTGTAACAACCACCGACGATCCGCATGCCGACCGAACCGTGATGGACCTGGTAAAAAATGCCTGCGATGAACGAATCTATCCCGTTGGCAGGCTCGACAGAAATACCACCGGTTTATTGCTTTTTACCAACGATGGCGACTTGTCGAAACGGCTCACTCACCCCAGTCACAACATGAAAAAGATTTACCAGGTGAGCCTGGATAAAGCGCTCACAAAAGCCGACCTGGAAAAGATTGCCGAAGGTTTTGAACTGGAGGACGGGATGATTGCAGCAGACGCAATTTCGTATATCGATACGGAGGATAAAACCGAAATCGGAATCGAAATCCATTCGGGAAGAAACCGGGTTGTCCGTCGTATTTTCGAACATTTGGGTTACCGCGTAAAAAAACTTGATCGTGTATTTTTTGCCGGCCTCACAAAGAAAAACCTTCCACGTGGGAAATACCGTTTCCTGAGCGAAAAAGAAGTGAAGTTTCTGAAGATGATATAGAGGACGAAGTTTTAATTTTCAACTGGCAAATCCAAATCATACCTGAACACCAGTAATTCGTAATTCATACCGGTGAAATGATGGTTTGGCTTCTGTTTCATGAAATTTGTCGAATATTTGGCTTTTGTATTTTGAAAATTGTTGATCTTTGAAAATGATTACAAGCCATTTCTTTGGCTGTAATTTTTTTTGAATTCGTCTACTAATATTCTGATTTTGGAAAAGGAATTCTTGCAAATAATACAAAAGAACCAGGGAATCATCCACAAGGTTTGCAATATTTATTGCGATACGGACGACGACCGAAGTGACCTTTTCCAGGAGATCGTGACACAATTGTGGAAATCATTCCCTACTTTCAGGAAAGAATCGAAAGTGTCGACGTGGATGTACCGTGTGGCGCTGAATACAGCGATTACCACCTTTAAAAAAAGCAAGAGACGACCGGATCAAAACCACCTAACATACGATAATTTTCAGATCGTGGACGAAAGTTACGATCACGAAACTGAAGAAAAGATCAAAAGCCTGCACAAGGCCGTTAACAATCTGACCGGTGTCGAAAAATCGATCGTGTTGTTGTACCTCGAAGATAATAAATACGAGGAAATTGCGGAGATTACAGGTATTACCCAAAACTATGTCAGGGTGAAGATGAACCGGATTAAAAAGAAGCTCAAAAAACTGATGGATACAGAATCATAAATTATGGAGTTAAAGGATCTGAAAAAAACATGGGACCAAATCTCCGGCGGACGCGAACTGGATGAAAACCAGTTACATCAAATGCTGAGCCGCAGGACAACCAGTCTGATCGAGCGGATCGACCGCAACATAAAGATTGGGTTTATGATATTGTTTATTCTCATTATTCTTTTTGCTTTCGACGATTTTTTGCTTTCACCACGCCTCATGCATTCCATGACCGGGGACATTGAGGTCCCACAATGGCTGGTTTTTCTGGGTGTATTTTCCAATGCTCTCATAATTACCACCTTCATTTATTTTGTGATTAAATATTACCGCGTAAAACGAAGCTGCGACCCCGACTGCGAATTGCGAGAAACTTTACGGAAAATTATTGAAACCCTGACGCTCTATCAACGACTGTTTTATTTGGCATTAGCTACTTTTATGGTTGCCATCGGTTCGGCATTTCTTACAGGCTTGTACTCGGGAGAAAAAATGAAGCTTGAAACACAGGGAGCCCAGCTGGCAGACATCGATACTTCACAATTGGTACTGATTGTAATTGTAGGTTTGGTTGTACTCACTGTTTTAATGGGTAGTGTGTTCCTTTTCCTGCGTTGGGGATTTCGAAGACTGTACGGCAATTATATCCACAAACTTAAGGGCACGCTCCTCGAACTGGAAGAAATTGGGGAAGAAAACGATTGATTTTGCCTGTTTTTTAAAAATCATTAGCACGCAATTCCGGTAAATCAAACACCAGGAACTAATTATCCATCAAAAGAAGTTCTCCAATTTGTATATTTGGCAGGTAAAAAATCTCGAAATGACTTTAATCAAATCAATATCAGGTATCCGTGGAACCATCGGCGGATTGCCGGGCGAAGGGTTAAGCCCACTCGACGTAGTAAAATTCACTGCAGCCTATGCAACCTGGGCAAAAGAAAAAGCTCAGAAAAATAAGATTACGATTGTAGTGGGTCGCGATGCGCGAATTTCAGGGTCGATGGTGAGTTCGCTTGTGGTTTCTACCCTTAGCGGCATGGGCTGCGATGTGGTAAACATCGGGCTGGCCACCACACCAACCACCGAGCTGGCTGTTACAGCAGAACAAGCCGATGGCGGGATCATACTCACAGCGAGCCATAATCCGAAACAATGGAATGCGCTAAAGTTGCTGAACCCCGCAGGTGAATTTTTAAATGCCGAAGAAGGTGCGCGCATCCTCGGGATTGCCGAAGCCGGGAATTTTTCGTTTGCCGAAGTCGATGACCTGGGAAATGTTTCGGAGAAAGACTACACTGCTTTTCATGTTCAGCACGTACTCGGCCTCGACCTGGTGGATGTGGATGCGATCCGTTCTGCCAACTTCTCGGTAGCAGTCGATGCTGTAAATTCAGTAGGCGGCGTGGCTATGCCAGCGCTGTTTGAGGCACTTGGAATAAAAAAAATTATAAAAATAAACTGTGAGCCAACCGGACATTTTGCACACACTCCCGAACCGGTTCCTGAAAACCTGGTAGAAACAGCTGCGATCATTCGCGAAGCCGGGGTGGACCTTGGTTTTGTAGTTGACCCCGATGTCGACCGACTGGTGATAATCAATGAAGACGGATCGATGTTTAACGAAGAATATACCTTGGTGGCAGTTTCAGATTACATTTTGGGCCGGACCCCGGGGGCTACAGTTTCGAATTTGTCGTCGAGCAGGGCCTTGCGCGATGTGACTGAAAAACATGGACAACGATACGAAGCCGCAGCAGTTGGAGAAGTAAACGTGGTTGCAAAAATGCGCGAAATTGGCGCCATTATTGGCGGCGAGGGCAACGGTGGAATCATCTATCCAACCAGTCACAGCGGGCGCGATGCACTGGTAGGGGCTGCCTTGTTCCTTTCGCACCTGGCAAAAAGCGGGATGAAATGTTCGGAGCTACGAAAAACATACCCCGATTATTTTATTTCGAAAAACAAAATAGAACTGACCCCCGGCATTGATGTGGACGGCATTCTTGTTAAAATGAAAGAAAAATACAGCCATGAACAGGTGACCGATATCGACGGGGTAAAGATTGATTTTGCCGACGCGTGGATCCACCTTCGTAAGTCGAACACCGAACCCATCATCCGGATTTATGCTGAAGCTAAAACAAAAGAAGTTGCCGATGAACTGGCAGAAAATATTATTGGCGATATAAAATCGATTATCTGAAGATAATTTGGTTGATTATCAGTGGATTAATTTTTCGAGATTAAATAAATTTGAATAAACAGGTTTCTTCCCAGGATTAATGTACAAGTGTGCCTGATAAGGTTATACCTTTGTAGCGAAAACAATGAATACTATTTCCGGGATAAAGGAAATAGAGAAAGCCACAAAATACCGTCAAACTAATCTCCTTAACATAAAATTCTGATGTAGATTTTAACGATAAAAGATGAAAAAGAAGAAAAACATAGGGATTGTTGCGCACGACAATCGTAAAAAAGATATTATGGAGTGGGTGTCTTACAACTGGCAGGAGTTGGTTCAACACAATCTTATTTGTACCGGGACAACCGGCAAACTGGTTGAAGAAACCCTTTCTTTGAAATGCTCCGAGAACAGTGTTGTTCCTCCAACGGTAACACGGTTAAAGTCCGGGCCACTCGGAGGCGATCAACAGTTGGGCGCTTTAATTGTTAACGGTGAAGTAGATATCCTGATTTTTTTCTGGGACCCGATGCAACCGCAGCCACACGATGTGGACGTAAAAGCATTACTTCGAATAACCGTTCTTTACAACATTCCCACTGCCTCGAATCGCTCAACAGCCGATTTTATGGTAAGTTCATCTCTATTTCACGAAGAATATGAGCCTAAATTGAAAGATTACGGTAATTATATTTTTCGCGATGTAGATTTGGCCTAGAGTTGAAACTGATATAAACAATTTGCAAATTCCTTTTTTTAGGTACATTTGCAGCCCGAATTTATTGTTGAACCTTTCGCAGGTGGCATCACCCTGCGAGCTAAAAAATTAAAAAAATGCAGAACGAACTATTATGGCTTGCCATGTTGCTGGCCAACTTTTTACTCATCATTTTAGCCTATCGGCTTTTTGGCAAATGGGGCCTCATTATGTGGATCCCGATTTCGGTAATCGTTGCCAACATACAGGTGATCCAAACCGTGAAATTATTTGGTTTGGCTGCCACGCTTGGAAACATTGTTTACGCCACTTCATTTTTGGTAACCGATATTTTGTCGGAGAATTATGGAAAACAGGAAGCAAAGAAAGCTATCTGGATCGGTTTCTTCAGCCTGATTTCGATGACTTTGCTGATGAACCTTGCACTCGAATTCATTCCACTGGCGGGCGACGATTTTGCTTTGGTCTCCCACGACGCTACCAGTACAATTTTTAGCCTGATGCCCCGAATTGCGGTGGCCAGTTTAACGGCTTATCTTTTATCGCAGCGGCACGATGTGTGGGCTTTTCATGTTTGGAAAAACCGTTTTCCAGGCGACAGGCACCTGTGGTTACGCAATAATCTGAGTACTATGGTTTCGCAACTGATCGACAGTTTGGTGTTTGTACTTATCGCTTTCTGGGGTGTGTACGAATGGCCGGTCTTGCTCGAAATTTTCATCACAACATACTTCCTGAAGTGGATAGTTGCAGCCGCCGACACACCTTTTGTTTACTGGGCACGCGGCATTCATAAAAAGAACAAATTTGTAATGGAATAAAATAGTAAACAAAACCGGTGCACTTCCCGAACCGGTTTTTTGTGCCAGCAAAGCGAACTCCAGATTAACCTTTATTTCAATTTGGGTGAAAATAGACGTGGCATACCAAACATATTGTTTTTTTGAACAACTTTACATCCGGGTTCCTGTGGTTTATGGGAATCGATGAAAGTCAGAAACGGAAAACAATTGCATGCCAAGGCAAACACTTAGTATTGGATTAAAATCTGTCGTCACAGGAATTCTATTAATATTACTGAGCTCCGGTCAGGTCTTTGCTCAGAAAAAGATGTTGAACGGGACTGTGACTGATTTGCAGACGGGGGAACCCATTCCATTTGTAAATATTGTTATTAAGCACACGACCGCCGGGACCATATCCGATACTCTCGGTAATTTTAAAATGCCTTTTCCAAAACTGACCGACACCCTGTCGTTTACCGCCATTGGTTATCATTCGGTAACCAAGCTGTTGCCACGTGAAGACATGAGTACGCTGGTGGTAACCATGCGGCCCGAGGTGTTTGATATCGAAGAAGTGCAGGTAGCGCCCGACGAAGGTCCGATGCGGGCACTTTTCGACCATATTATGGATCGTAAAAAGGCAAACAACCCCGACCAGTACAATAAGTTTTCGTACAAAAAATACACGCAATGGCAGTACCAGATCAATAATATCAAAGATAAAATGCTCGACTCGAAGGTTCTGCGAGAAAATGCCAACCTGATTAAAAAAGCGGAAGACGGCACCCGTTTCCTCCCTTTATATTTTTCTGAACAACTGGTTTTTAACGAAGTACAACGCGACCCGGCCAAAGCCAAGTCGACGGTGCTGGCCGACAGGACCAGTGGTGTGGGGATTCTCGACGAACTCGAAATTTCGGGCTATACCAGCGCGCTTGATATGGAAGTAAATTTTTACGACAACCACATACAACTATTTACACAAAATTTTATCAGCCCACTGGCAAACAACGGCTGGTTTTATTATAAATATTTTCTGGCCGACAGTTCGCTGGTTGACGGTGTAATGCACTATCGCGTGCATTTTCAGCCACGGCGGAATGGCGAAAACACCTTTAAAGGATATTTTATTTCGGAAGAGAAGTATTATTCGATCGTTGAAATCGATGGAGATTTGTCGTCCACCAGCAACCTTAATTTTCTGAAAAAGTTACGCCTCCGCAGCAACTACTATTTCGTAAACGATTCAACTCCGTTTTATAAACGCAACCAGATCGACGCTTTATTCGACTATATTCCATTTGAAACGCAGAACAAAAATGGCACACGGCTCTCGCTTTTTTATACGCAGGCAGCGACTATCGATGAGGTAACAATCGATCCGCCAGGAGAGATAAAACTGATGACTCCCCGCGCCAAATACGAGACCATTAAACTACCTGGTTCGTATAACCGCGACTCGGCATACTGGAGCCTGAACCGCTTGGAAAATCTAACAAGGAAGCAACTTGAACTGGAACAAACTATCGATTCGATTAGCGAAATACGACAAATCAATATCCTGAACAACCTGGCGCGTATGGCCATGAACAGTTACTACGATCTTGGCAAATTTGAAATAGGGCCGTATACAAGTTTTTATAATACAAATGATGTTGAAGGGCAACGGTTTTTCTTTGGAGCCAGGACCAGCACCGAGATAAGTGAGCAGTTTATGGTTTGGGGAGGATTAGGTTACAGCACACGGATTCGACAGCTTTTGGGTATGTTGGGAGCCGGGTACAAGTTCAATACCATCCAGCGAAGATTAATCAGTCTGTCGTATGATGATAAGATGATCAGGCATGGCGAAAACGAAAAAATACTCTATCTGTACGAGAATGCATTTAGTCCAACCGAAAACAACCTCATTTCAGAATTTTTTAAGCGCAACCCACTGGATGAAATGTTTCGAGAGCAACGACTAAGTTTAAAATATGAGCACGAATGGTATCCGGGGTTGTCGAATAAGTTGAATGTTAGTTACGTCAGGCATTACTCGCCGGAATTCTATCCTTTTCTGCGGAATGGCGAACCTGTAAATTCTGTAGCAGCCACCGAGGTATCTTTGGATACCCGTTTCTCGCTCAAGGAAAAAGTGATTGACAATGGTTTTCTCCGAATGTATACAGGCACCGATTACCCGATTGTCCACTTCACAGTAGGAGTGGGGCAGGTGCAGGCCGAAAACGGGCCATCTTATTACGGAAGAGTCGCATCAACTGTAAAAGACGACATTTATCTTGGGATGACTCGGTTTGATTACGCGTTGGAAGCCGGGGCATGGATCGGAAAACTTCCTTATACTCTGTTAGATATTCCGCGTGGCAACGAAACTTTTGGGTTATACAGTTACGATTTCAACCTCATGAATTACCTCGAATTTGTGCATGATAAATATTTCCATGCCTATCTTGAATATCATCTCAACGGTTTTGTATTCAGGCGTGTCCCGGCGCTTCGGAAAGCCAACCTGCGCGAAGTATTCTCAGCAAAAATTTTAGTTGGTTCTGTTAGTCACAAACACGAGGAGCTTATAAGTTTTCCTGCCACCGTAAGCGATATGCAAAAGCCATATATTGAATTGGGTGCAGGGGTGGAGAATATTCTTGGTATTGCCCGGATTGAAGCGGTTTGGCGTTTACAGCCCAAGTCTACACTTGATGTCCCGATGTTTGGGATCCTGGCGCGTTTTGAGTTTGGACTTTAAGCTATTTTGAAATATAAAAAAGGACCGCCAATACTGGCAGTCCTCTCATATTTAAGCGAGTTTTATAACCAGGTTTATCCAAATCATTATTCCCGGATCAATTCAATTTTCTGAACGTTTTTTGCAATTTCAATCCGGTTCATAAACGACTCCATGATGTCTTCGTAAAGTTGATTTCCCGAAACCAGGTCTTCAATACCCGCATCAATATTAGGGTTATCATTTACTTCCACTACATACACTTTGCCATCGATCATTTTCAGGTCGACACCGTACAATCCGTCGCCAATAATCGAGGCGGCTTTCAGGGCAGTTTTGATCACCAGTTCGGGAACATCAGAAATGGCAAGCGTTTCGGCATCGCCGGCTGTTTCGTCGTCTTTTCCTTTCCAGTTATAAATTTGCCAGTGGTTTTGCGACATATAGTATTTACACGCGAATATTGGTTTGTTATCAAGAATCCCAATCCGCCAGTCGAACTCCGAGTACAAAAATTCCTGGCATACCACCATATCAGATTTTTTAAACAAACGGTCGAGCGCATTCATGGCTTCTCCGGCATTATTTACTTTAAAAACACCGAGAGAGAAAGCGCTGTCGGGTTGCTTCAACACCACGGGGTACACCACGTCGTCGAGTATTTTTTTATTGAACAGGTTTTTGGTGAACACCGTGGTTTGTGGCGTTGGTATCTTGTGTTTTCGGAAAATTTCGTTCTGGTAAATTTTATTCGAGCATTTCAATATCGACCACGGGTCGTCGATCACCACCAGTCCTTCGGCGTAAGCCATTCGCGAAAATTCGTAGGTATAATCGTTCACGTTAGTGGTTTCGCGGATAAACACGGCGTCGAACTCGTTGATTTTGTCAATGTCTTTCCGTGTGATAAACTCGACATACATTCCTTTTTTGTTGGCTGCCGCTTTAAATTTATGAAGCGCCTGCTGACACGAAGGTGGCGTTTCTTCTGCGGGGTCTACCAAAATGGCGAGGTCGTATTTAAAATTGGTCAGCTTAGGCTGGCGGAAGCGTTTCTTGCTAAAATATTTCTGCGCAAAATAGTACATGTGGCCGAGATCGTTTTCGCTTAATTTTGGTAGGGTGAGTACATGGATATCCTTGATCAGCCATTTGTCGTGCTTAATAAAATCGACCTTGAAAAGCGGAGCTTCAAAAAGCTGGTACAACTTCATCGCCAGCGATTTAAAACCTCGGGTACTTGTCTGTCCAAAGAATACTTTCAGCGAAAAACTATTTGTTTTTTCTTTGTTCAGCGAGCGGTTAATCTCTTCGTCGATATCAAAAGCTGCCGAATGAACCACGTTAATCAGCCTGAAATCGCGGATGGTGGCAATGCTCGGGATAACACGTTGTCCGCGTGCCGAAGCCAGTAGCGACACATAGTAACCGTAGCTTTGGTATTTGTACGAACTACAAAGATTGAATACCCTGAATTCGGTACTGTTTTGGTAAATCGGGTCGCTTATGTATTCCTTTACAGTAATAATCCGCGCGTCCACTTCGGTGAATGCCCATTTGTAAGGTTGGTTGATTACCACAATGTTCGAGGTCTTTCCCGACAGCAGATCGCTGCGTGTGATGTATTCCATCTTAATCGCATCTTCGCCGGGGGCATAATAATCGCTGATGGTTTTTATCTCCTCGAAACCGTATTTTTTGTACCACTTGATCAGCGCTGTGTTGGCTGCCCTGGCTTCGAGGCTGATTTTTTCGTAACCGTTGCGGTTGGCCAGTTCAAGCACATGTTTTAGCAATATCTCACCATAACCTTTGTTCTGAAATTCGGGTAAAATTGCCACGGAATAAATGCGCACGCTCCGCTGGTATTTAAACAGCACCATCGAACCGATCGTTTCTTTTTCGCGGCCATTGGTTTCGGCTATCAGCACATCCTGAAATTCGCTTAATATACTGTGTCTGATGTTTTTTCTCGACGTTTGTTGAAAAGGTAGAAAACAGGCATTTTCCAGTTTGACCAGGAAATCAAGGTCTTTTACGGTCGACTTTCTTATTTGGATGTTCATGATAAACGCTACTTCAACTAACAATAACTTACGGGGCCTGGCCCGTTCGCTTTCTTTTTGGTTCTACACTTGTATTGTCAATCTCATGCAAAAACAAGGGAGTATTCAAAATGTTGTTTGTCAGCATGTTGAATGCTTGATTATGCCCTTTTTTATATGGGGTGAATATACGATTAAATCAAATTAAAAGTTCGCAGTTTGGCAAAAGCTAAAGAAAAATTTGAAAGTCGGTTTGCCGTAAATGTTTTGTAAGCGGCACCCATGTTTTTAACGGATCTCTTTAATGCAGGTCGTCTTTTTTTACGTGCACCAACACGGCAATAACTACCAGCATCACGATGGCCATTACCGCGCCTGCAGTAAAGGTGGCGTTTAATCCTCCAAAGGCAAAAACTGCTCCCACCAAAAGTGGCCCTACGGTTTGTCCGCCACGTAACACCATCGAGTTGAGTGACATAAACGCAGCTCGCTCGTTAATAGCAGCATAGCCTACCATCATATTCTGGATTGAAGGAATGGTAATTCCGTGTCCCAGTCCAAAAACCAGTACTGCAGCGGCCAACATGTAATAACTACCTGCAAAATACATCAATATAGATGCGGTAAAATAACCCAAACTGCCAATGACCAACTGGCGTTTATGACCAAGTAAGCGGTTCAGCCGGCCTAGTTGCGAGCTCATGATCGCGGTCATTACCGACATTAGCGACATCATCAGCCCAATATGGTACGAATCGGCGCCAAGTCGTTTTTCCATCATTAATGGGAAATACGTAAGATAGGGCCCGTACAGGATCAGGAAAAGAATGAAATTCGTCAGCAGCAGTCCCCACACCGTACGCTGGTTAATGGTAAGCCACACTCTGCCAAAGTAACTTTTCAGATGCATTTTTCCACTCGGTTCGGGATTTTTCAACCCTTTCATCACCACAAAAGCCAGTGGAATAGCGAGCAGCGGCAGCGCAAAAATATACTGCCAGCCAAAAATAGCGATCACGCCACCAAGTGCAGGATATGATGCTGTTCCTATACTCAGCACGCTCGAATTGTAACCCATTACCGAAGTACGTTGCCGACCTTCGAAAAGATCGCCAACCAGCGTAATATTAAGACTTGAAAGCGAAGAGGCTCCCACTCCCTGGAAAAACCGCAACACCAGCAGCCAGAAAAAATCCTTTGTGAACATACAGGCAAAACCTGCGATTCCGAACAAAAACAAGGAGGGCACCAGTATAATTTTTCGTCCGTAACGGTCGGCGAGCATTCCGGTAAAAGGCGTTAAAACTATACCGGGCAAGGTAAAAGCTACAATGAGCCCGCCCACCTGTTGCGGACTGATGTTAAAATAGCGGATAATGTCGGGGAAAGCCGGCGTAAGACTGGCCACACCCATAATTGCAACAAGTGTGATACCAAATATTATGTAAAGGTTTTTGTTACGGAAGATGGAATTGCTGTTCATAATTCTTGTTTTGATGCATTTCAAATGTACCCAAAATACATTTTGTTTAACAAGTTGATAAGATTAATTCAAATGATATTAATGTTTTCTTCGATTTAAGTCACCGACTTAAAAATAATCATGCAGGGCGGTTTCATAATAATTTAAACCTATATGTTTTTTCTGATTTTTCAAAATCAATCAAAACCATTGCCTTTTCCTGAATAATATTACCCCAATGACCGACAGGAGTAACGAACCTAATAATATTAGGGGCATAGCCCAAAATGAATTTTCCATATAGTTGGGAACGTTCATCCCAAAAAGGCTTGCTATCAAAGTTGGGATCATTAATATGATCGAAATGAGCGTCAGTTGCTTCATCACATCGTTCAGGTTATTTGAGATGACCGAGGCAAAGGCATCCATCATTCCGCTTTGGATGTCGGAATAGATTTGTGCCATTTCAAGCGCCTGTTTGTTTTCAATAAACGCATCTTCCAGCAGGTCTTCGTTAATTTCGGTGGTGATTTTTTTCGAATTTCGAAGTTTTGCGAGTACAATTTCGTTGGCTTTAATGGATGTGATAAAATAAACCAGGCACTTTTCCATTTTCAGCAACTTGTTTAATTCCTTGTTTTTTATCGACTTTTCAAGGTCCTGTTCGATCATCGAAGTCATATTGTTTATTTGCTTCAAATATTTCATATACAGGTTTCCCGAACGCAGGAAAAGCCGTAGAATAAAATTAATACTGTCGGTAATCTGTTGGTACTGGTCGCGGAATGGCGAAGGTTGTCCCATGGGCAGCACTTCGTTGTTTTGCAGACACAGCGTTACGGTAAAATTGTCGGTAATAAATATTCCGAGAGGTATGGTATGAAACGGAACACCGTTATTCATGTTCTCTACCGGGATACGAAGGATGATCAGTGTCCAGTTATCCTCAAATTCAACACGCGGTCGTTCGTCCTGGTCTAAAATGTCGGTTATTAGGTCAGTTGGTAATGTAAAATTATCGGATAATTTCTTAATCTCGTCTGCCGAGGGATTGGTAACATTTATCCAACAACCTTTTTGAGGTTCTTTGACTTCAGTATAGCCACCGAATGTTTTGAAGATTTTAATCATGGTGCTGTCTCCTTACATTTTAGTTCTGTAAGAAAACATGAAGTCCCTTACAGAAGAGTTAATACTTGAATTTCCTATGACACGGGCCTTCGTCCATTGATCTTTTTTAATTTGAATTTCGGATGCAAATGTAGGTTCTTTCTTAATAGGTTGTCACCCTTTTAATGAATTTTATGCGTTTTTTTTATGCCGGGGGGGTATTTTATATCCTGGATGAAGCCAGCCGGGAATATGCCGTTGCTGGAGCGATTGTAAGCCAACTGTCATTCGATGCTGCTGAAATAGAAATCGAAGGTAAGCCTTTCATGGAATACAACGATATCATTTACAAGCAGGTAACTATTGAAAAACCGGGTTACGAAGTGGTGGGGAAACTTGATGAATGAGAAACATATCAGAAATATATCCAACTGTTGGCCCTTTTGAAGGGGTTAATCTGAATGAACATAAGTTATTGGAACATGGTTATTTGGTGGTTTTAGACAGTGACAAAAAGTTTTATGGCATCTTAACGCCAAATGATATAGTTGAACGCCCTCATAAAACATGCCCAATGAATAAAAAACAACCATTATATAATTGCAGGAGGGGTAGTTGCGGGCAAATCATGAGCCCCGGCCATTCAATGATGTCTGTTGAATTGCTGTCATTCTTATTGAATATTAAAATCAAACAACTCAGTGCAGAAGAACCCCCTGCACTGAGTTAAGTTGTTAAAGGCTGATGGAATAAAAACCTGATTTTTGAAGTTCAAAGCCGTATAAGATCCCGTTTTCAACCACACCAAATCCCTGGGGTAATTTTTGTTCATCTACTTTAAACTTTTTTAACGAGAAACCACAAGCAAACATTTTTACATTGGTTTGTTTTGCCAGTTCAAGAAAAGGCTTCATTTTTTCTTTATTTACCAGGTCAGTTACTGCTTTGCCACAAATAACAACGTGAAACGAACCATATTTTTCGGGGTTTTGAAGTGCAAGTTCTTTTGCTGCTAAAATTATTGGGCTTAATTGTTCTGTATTTCGTGTCAAAACAAAATAATTGTTCTTATCACTTGTCATTAAATCTTGTGCAAAAACACGGTTGCCTGTTACAATGCTAAAAAGCATTACTGTTAAAACCATTAACTTTTTCATTTTATTGAAGTTTTGAATTTGAAATTATTCAGACTAAAAAATAGTAACCCTCCTAATAACCCTATATTTTTAAATAATGGGCCTAATGTATTTATTTGTCCTACCTGAATGGTCAGTGTAATTGGGATTAATACTGCTATTAATGCTATAGCTGCATATTTGGTTTTAAATCCGATTAAAAGAAATATACCTGAAAAAAACATTACCATTCCTGAAACAATAACCGAAATTTCAGGCGTACCCAACAAATTGGCTAAAAAGCTGAATTTGGCTTGTTCAATACGTGCAACAGTCTTTTCAAGTTGAAAAAAGTGGTTAAGGCTTCCAACTATAAAAATCAAACTCAACATTATTCTAAATATAACGATTGATGTTCGACTTACTTCTAATCTATTTTGTGTTTTCATTTTGAATATTTATTTAGTGAAAATGATAGTTTGTTCCGGGTAATTGAGACAATACATTGTCTCCTAAATCCAGGGCTATGGCTCTTCCGTCTTTTTTGGGGGCTATGGTACCTTTTACTGATAAATACTCTTCAAGCACATCATGAATGGTGTAATCTTTAATTTCTGTATCTGTGGTGTTTGGCATTCTGCAAAGCATGTGGTCGGGTTCCCCTTCTCTCCGGCATGCTGAAATAGTGTAGAGTTTATCTTGCTGCATAGGTTCGCCGGCTACAAGGACAGAAACAATGCGTTCGCCTTTTGGCTTATCTGCATTAAACTTCAATTCCATTCCCGAAAATCTGATCAACCATCCGCCAAATCGCTCTGACGGGTTTTTAGCAAAAACATTATGTATTTCCTGCTCTAACCATTCTTCAATCTGGGCCCCGCTGGCCTTCCCTGTTTTTACGTATTCGTTTACAGGCAGCATATTCCATAAATATTCATAAGTTATCGGAGTTTTTCCGTTTTTACCCGGATTTAAAGGCGGACTAAACCGGAACCCGTTAGAGATGGAAATATCTGCCCCTGTTTTCCATCTGGCTGCATCTGTAATAAAATTATCCATTGGATTTTCTATAACAAAGTATCGATACAACGGCTCTGAAGTATAACCCAAAACCTTTTCAAATTTTTCTTTATATGGCTCACTTGCCTTTTTAATGGCATCAGCTACTTTGGGATTAGGTCGGTAAATTTCCGGGTCAACCTCCATCAATTCGTAATGCTCGCCGACTAATTTCCCATTTCTAATAATAAGTTCCAGTTTCCCAACAAAAGAAGCGAATGCTCCCGGCTCGGTTAGTTTTGCATATTTCCCCTGTAAAGGTTTTCTAATTCGCTCATGTGTATCGTTACCTAATATATAATCTACTTTTTCGAGTATTGGGTTATTGGCTAAATCGAATTGCTTGCTAATACCAAGATGGGTAACTAAAAAAAGCACATCAACCCCTTGTACATCTTTTAATTCTGTGATTAGCGCGCTCAAATTTTCTTGAATTTCATCAAACCTGAGGCCTTTGCTAAAAGAAGGGTTTTGACGAACGGGAATTTCAGGGTCGGTATATGAAATGAACCCTAATTTTAAGCCTTTCAACTTTTTAACGAAGTAAGGAGGGAATATGCTTTCCCCGGTTTTGTCATCATAAATGTTAGCAGCAATAACAGGTGTATTGTAATTTTTTAAAACATCAATCATTTTCTGTTTGCCATAAACCACTTCCCAGTTGCCGGGGATGAGAAAATCGTACCCCATTTCTTTTATAACAGGGACAAATGCTTTCCCTTCAGAAAGAGCAGCTACTGCACCTCCCTGAATTAAATCGCCACCATCAAGGATGAGGATCCCTTCGGGGTTTTTCTTTTTTTCTTCATCAAAAAGCGTTTTCATATTGGCTAAACCACCCAAGCGCTTAAAGACAATTTTACCATCTTCCCAAAATAATTCGTCATGCGGGTATAATTGCCCGTGAATATCCGCGGTTTGAAGTATCGTTATGGTATCTGTCTTTTGTGTTTGAGAAATAGTCCCCTTTTCTTCCGGAAAGGTTTTTTCTCCACATACAACTAACATACTGCTTAATAATATCATTGAAATGTTGCGTACCATTTTTTTTTATTTTTCTTAATTTCTTTAAAAAGATTTTTATCGTATTTCCTCGTTCTGTATCATAGATACAGATTTGACTTATCAGCTGAGATTGTTAAATTATTTTTATTTTACAAAGAAAGGGAGTCACAACAAACTCATCTGTAAATCTTTACAGAAATAGAAATATCCACCAACAGTTTTTGGAAAAACAAACTTTGGTTAAGTTCTATACATTGCCGACAAAAATTAGAAGATAATATTACAGGTGGTACTTTAAATTTTGATATAAAATATACAGGGGGATTTCAGAAAGTGATGAATCGTGTTTCCTATATGTATTTGATTGGGGTTTAAAACTTTGATTAATCGCTATAAAATTTGACGCAATAAGAGGCGAATTAAAATTAACTTCTTTTTTAGGGGTATTTTCTGATACAATTAATTCAACAATGCCTGTATTGCAAGCATTAGTGCTTACCCTTGCCGATTTACTTTTATTGATAACCGTAGTTCTTTCAAGGTTTAAAGCATCTTCAATGGAATTTCGGACGGAGCATGGGGACAATAATAACAAACTGCTGAAAAATGCAACTTGTAAAATGGTTATTATATTTATATATATTCTGCTAAAACCCATTGGGCGAACTTAGGAAAAAATACAAAGCAGGTTGTTATTTATTTGTTAAATAATCAAAACAAAGGGGCAATTACCCCGTCGCTCAGATTTTCGGCCTGCGTTTCCAGTACCGCAGTCCTGATTTCGTTTCCCGACAGGTTTGCCGTATCGCGGCCTACAATCGTGCTTAACTGTTTCCGGGCAGCTTCCAATCCCTCTCTTTTCAACTTCGGGATCACCTTCAGCGACTCTTTAAACAAACTGTGGTTGGCAATTCCGTAAAACACAAACGCGGAGCTCAGCGCGTAAAAAAGAACAGGATAGCCTGAAACAGATTTCAGCAAAAATCCAAAACCCGACCAAACAACAAATACCAGTGTCACCGTTAAAACCACCCCCTTTAACTTTCTGTATGTTCCCCTATTCAGTTGCAAATCTCCAAAGCGAATCAACCGACCGAATGCCCTGACAGGTTCACAGGCACGCAGCGAAAACAAGCTGAACTTTCATTTCAATGCTGCCCTTACTGCAATCAATATTGCCAAAGGCGAGGCGCCAATCCACTGGTCAGGGGCCTGCATGATCTGTTCGATCGTAAGCGGGCTCCGGTTGTTTTTTTCGATTTGTGCAAAAGCGCCAAACATACTGGCGACAAAGACGATAGCGAGCAGTTTTTTTATTTTATTATTAATGTCCTTTTAGTGGAGAAAATGATTCTGGTTTTTATTTTGGCGACAGACCCTGAATCAAGTTCAGGGTGACGATACAACGTTATTCCGTCATACTGAATTAAATTCAGCGTCTCTCTTAATAGCTAATATGATCGGGGTGCGAACCGATACGTTGGCTTTTGTCAAGTGCATCTATTTTGGCCATGTCTTCGGTACTGAGTTCAAAATCAAAAATATCGGCATTCGAAATAATCCGTTCAGCCTTTACCGATTTTGGGATGGTAACCACTCCTTTTTGAATGTCCCAGCGAAGTACGATCTGTACCGGAGTTTTCCCATATTTGGCGGCCAGTTCCTGCATCACCGGAATGTCGTTTACCCTGCCTTTCATAATCGGCGACCAGGCTTCGGGCTGAATACCTTTTTGCTGACAATATTTTAGCAACCAGGGTTGAATGAGTTCGGGATGGAACTCAACCTGGTTAACGGCAGGCTGAACTTTGCACGTTGGCAGAAAATCTTCGAGGTGGTGTACCAGGAAATTGCTCACGCCAATGGCACGGACACGGCCGGCAGCGTACAATTCTTCGAGCGCTTTCCAGCTTTCGACCGAACGTTCGCCTTTGGGCCAGTGGATAAGGTAGAGATCGAGGTAATCGGTTTGCAATTTTTCCAGGCTTTCTTCAAAAGCTTTCAGTGCTGTTTTCACAGCATTTTCCACTTCAGCACCTTCTTCCGAAAGAAAAACCCCCAACCCGAGCCAGGGCATTTCCACACCGTTATTTAATTTAGCACATGATGAAAGATTCATTTATTGATAGATTTAATTGGAACTCCTAAAATAATATATTCGAGTTTAAATTCCCTTAAATACATACTTTTAAAATCGCTTCAAAAATTTAGCTTTGTGCAAAGTTAACCGCCCCTGAAGGATGTTTGGGGCCTTGTTATTGATGACTATGAAAGTATACAAATTTGGAGGAGCCTCGGTGAAAGATGCCACGGCAGTAAAAAATGTGCATCAGATAGTAGCCCGCGAAAAAGGTCGGCTGGTTGTTGTGATTTCGGCCATGGGAAGCTGTACCAACCTGCTCGAAACACTGGTGAGAGCCTATCACGATCAGAACGATAAAAAGTGGGCCATTCTGAAGGATTTTAAAGATTACCACATGGCTATCATTGAAGGGCTGTTTGGTGAAAAAGGAATGCCCCAGGGCGTTTACGAATTATTTAATGAGCTGGAGCACAAAATAAAAACCCGTCCTTCATATGATTATAATTTTGAATACGACCAGATTATTGGTTACGGAGAGCTGGTGTCGACACGGATTGTGAGCGATTACCTGAATGCAGTGGGCCACGCCAATCTTTGGATCGACATTCGCGAAAGCCTGAAAACCAACGATACGTATCGCGATGCTAAAGTTGACTGGGAGTGGAGCGACGAGTTGATTAAAGAGAACTTTAATTTCAGCGATACGAACCTGTATATCACCCAGGGTTTTATGGGATCGACCACAACCAACCAAACTACCACGCTTGGTCGCGAAGGTTCGGATTTTACAGCGGCTATTATTGGTAGTATCCTTGAAGTGGAAAGTGTTTCGATCTGGAAAGATGTTCCGGGAATTATGAGCGCCGACCCGAAAAAAATGAAAGACACGGTGCAGATCAGCGAGCTTTCGTACAAGGAAGCGGTGGAAATGACACACTCGGGGGCAAAAGTAATCCACCCCAAAACCATGCAGCCACTGCACAATAAAGGAATTCCCCTGCTCGTAAAATCCTTTGTATCGCCCGACGATCCTGGAACCGTGATCCACAAAATAGATCATAAAATTGAATTGCCGCCTATTTTCATTTTGAAAGAAAACCAGGTGCTGATTACGCTTTCAGCCAAAGATTTCTCAATTATTTCCATCAACGATATCGACCGGGTGGTAAATTTTCTGATAAGCAAACTTATAAAAGTGACTTTGCTCCAACTTTCGGCTATCGACCTGAACATTGTTACCGACGCTACTGCACTCGATCTCGAAGAGGTATTCGGCGAACTGTCGGAACATTATCAGATTCGCTACAACACCGGATTAACGCTGGTTACCATTCGTCATTACACCGAAGATGTTCTCGACTGGATGGTGAAAGAGAAAGATATTTACCTCGAACAACACAGCCGTCTTACCGCCAGAATGCTCATCAAAGAATAGCGCGAATTGGAAAATTTCTATACTATTCAAATTTTCTTGTAATTTTAGGCAGTCATTTCTGACCTATCATAAAAAATCTTCTCATGAAGCAAAAGAAAATACTTCCATATGTTATTGGATTTGTTATAGTCGCTATCATTTTATTGGTTGTCGGGAAAAAACAAGGCTGGCTGGGTAACGATTTCACAATTAACGTGGCCACTCAAAAAGTGGAGAGCAAGACCATTACCGAGTTAATTACGGCCAATGGTAAGATTCAACCCGAAACCGAAGTCAAGATCAGTCCGGACGTTGCCGGAGAGATCGTGGAATTGTATGTTGAAGAAGGTGACGAGGTAGAAAAAGGCAAGTTGTTGTGTGTAATCAAACCCGAAATGTATGTAACAGCCGTTAACCGCGCCGAAGCTACGTTGAACTCTTCAAAAGCCCGGCTGGCACAGTCGCAGGCACAGTTGATCGAGCGAGAACTTTCGTACAAACGTTCAAAAGAATTGTTCGACAAAGGAACCATCCCGGTGGCTGAATTCGAAACTGCTGAAGCCGCCTACAAAGTGGCCCAGTCGGAAGTACAAGCCGCGCAATATTCGGTCAAAAGTGCCGAAGCATCGGTAGCCGAAGCACAGGAACAACTCACCAAAACAAAAATTTATGCCCCGATCTCGGGTACCATTTCTTCTTTACTGGTTGAAAAAGGAGAGCGCGTGGTAGGGACCAGCATGATGGTAGGTACCGAAATGATGACAGTTGCCGATCTTGAAAAAATGGAAGTCCAGGTTGAAGTGAACGAAAACGATATTGTAAAGGTAATGAAAGGCGATACAGCGCTGGTGGAAGTGGATGCTTACCTCAGCCGCAAATTTAAAGGTGTTGTTACCGAAATTGCCAACTCAGCCAGTACCTCTGGGGCTACCGCCGACCAGGTGACCAACTTCGATGTAAAAGTTCTTTTGCTAAAAGATTCGTACACCGACCTGATCGATCCCACTACCGGCAATCTTTATCCTTTCCGCCCCGGAATGTCGGCTACGGTGGATATTCTAACCGAAACTCGTGCCAACGTTATTTCAGTTCCGATCTCGGCAGTAACCACACGGATTAAGAAAGAAGGTGGAGGAACCGTGGAAGTGAAAGGCGAGGAGGAAACTACTACCGACAGTGCGGATGATAAAGTAGCTGATCGCGAAGAAAAACAGGAGGTTGTGTTTATCGTGAATGGCGACAGGGTTAAAAAAGTAGAGGTAGAAACCGGGATTCAGGATAACAATAGTATCGAAATCCTGAGTGGATTGAAAGTGGGCGACCAAGTGGTAACCGCGCCTTACAACATCGTTAATCGTACGTTAAAAGACAGTATGATGGTGAAAGTGGTGAGTGAAGAAGAACTCTTTAAGACCGAGAAATAGCTAACAATTTAGAAATATAAAAACGGAGGCACTGATTTCAATGTCTCCGTTTTTTTGTGTGCTCTGTTCTATCAAAATTAGAATAGCGAGTGTTTTATCATACAAACGTGTCAAAAGTTAATCGGCAGTATAGGAGAATATGTTTGTTTTATGTTTTATTCTCCGGGGAAATAATCGCGGCTGTCGAGTTCGACCAGGTTGTTGGCATGGGCACGGGTTAGTTTCATCGCAGTGTTTTCGGTGTAGTTCTGCCCTTTGTAAGCGTAGCTTTTATTCAGGTTGATTTGGTTGATCAGCAGGTCGCGGTAATCCACCGAAAATTCGTACGATACATTTTCCAGAACATCTGTATTTGTATCCGAAATTGCAAGCGATCGATCCTGCCGGTTATTTTTTGGCGACTTCACTTTTGCGGTAATGTTGTACACCGAGTAATCTTCTTTTCGCACAGTAATTGTTCCTTCAAAAGCAGTTGCGTAGTAATCGCCTGAACCTTCCAGAGTGGGTAGAATCTGTTTAAAACTAACAACCCAGTATTCTTTGCCTTCGATGGTGGGCTGTCCTTGCAATGCCAGTCTGTAATCGCGCAACAGCGCCGGATTCAAAGCACAGGAAGCCGAACGCACCCAGTCGAGATCAAGCATTTCATCTATTTTCAACAAATTGCTAGAGAATGAATAACCGCTTCCTTCTTTGGTAACCTGGTACTTACGCATCCGAAAAGCATCGAGTGGTGAAGGATGCGAATACCCGTTTTTGTCGTAAACCAAAACATCGGCGGTAGCCAGTAAATTGGTGGTATCATTGATGACGGTTTCTTTCGAATACGAAAAATGCAGGTTAAAAGGGCCATCGCCATAATTGTATCGAATATTCTCTGAAGCCATCCGAAGGATACGGATCAGCACAAGATTTTGAGCTTCCACCTCCACATCTCCAACATCGTAAGTTTGTGCCACCAGTTTGATTACATTAAATTCCTTGCCAAAAAGTTCCGAAACCGGGAACTGCCGGTTCTGGTAACCCACTGCCGAAAAGTAAATGTTTTTCGAAACCATTTCTTCCGGAACCTTGAGTTCGAAGTTACCCTCAGTATCGCTGGCAGTACCAAACAAAGTGCCTTCCAACCCGATATTGGTGTACGAAACCGCCTGGTTCCCCAACGCGTCGATCACTCTCCCCTTTATTACATGAGCCACCTTACTGCCGCTTTGTGCAAACCCTGCCATCGAAAACAGGAGGAATATCAGAAATGTACTTATTCGTAGCATATTCATATTTTTAAATAAAAATAATAAATTAATACCAACCACTCCTAATAGAACGTTGTTATACCGGATTATTATTCTATATCTTTGTTAAATATTAAAAAATAGCTTTATGAAAGGGAGAGTACCGGTTTTGTTTTTGATTATTATCGTTTTTGCATTTACATCGTGTGTGTCGAAAAAGAAATTCCTCGAAATGGAGTCGGGGCGTTTACAAGCCGAAGAACTCTCGCGGAAACTTGATGCTGAAAACAAGGATAAGGCAGCCCGTATTAAGGTTTTGATAGCCGATTTTGAGGCCATGAAAAATGAGCTGATGGAAAGTAACGCCATAAAAGAGCAACATATCGATTCGTTAAAAACCGAACTCAGTACTTTACTCACCGACCTGAACAAACAAACCCGTTCACTCGAAGAAACCAGTTTTACTCTCGATTTCGAAAAGCAACGTTTGAGTAACGCACTCGAAACAAAAAATCAGAATCTTGTAAAACTACAGGCTGAAGTGGAAAGCCTTGAAAAACAGATCGATGAAAAGGATCGTGAAATAGAGGAGAGAAATTTTGAAATCAGCAAACTGAACGATCAGGCAAAATTGCTCGAAGGCCAGATTAAAACAGGGGAGAGCAGTATGCAGAAATTGCAGGATGATCTTGGCAAGGCCAAAGCAGCTACCGGAAAACTCCAGGAAGATCTGAAAAACAAAGATGCGGAGATCAGTAAATTGCAGAACCAGGTTAATCTGTTGAAAAAGGAAATTGGGCAGTAAACCAAAATACAATTTTTAAATCCGGTAAGAAACTGCCGGATTTTTTGTTTCACAAGGTTTCGTGGAATAGACTTTTGATCTATTATTCAGGAAGTTATTCCAGCCCGTAATCCGCTTTGAAGAGTTTGGAATATTGAATGATTGACTCGCGGACCTGGTATTCGTTGGCAGTATAAGGCAATACATTCTGCGAATTAAACCAAACCATAAATGTATCGGCATAGGCTTCATTTAAGTTGGTAAGTTTCATCACCATTTCCTTGTTGTAATTTTCCGAGTGCATTTCCCAGTTTTTTTGGATGGCCATGGCTTCTCGCACTTCACGTTTTTCTTTTTCACGCTTACTCAGATGATATTGCCAGAATGATATCGGATTTAAAAAAGCAGCCAGGATTGGTGGTTTTTCATTAAATGCGTCGCCACGCAACTCCAATGGGATATCAGTTGGTTTACCGTGCTCGAAATATTCCAACGATTGGGCTTTTCCTTGCACAGTTACTTCTCCAACGTTGTACAGAATAGGCTCCATGTAAAAAGTAAGTACTTCGAAACCGGTGTAGTAAGAGGGGATTTTTAGAATAGTGCGTTTGTAACCCACCGAAGTTACATCGAGGCTATCAATATTGAGCAGTTCGAGCGAAAAGTAACCGTCGATGTTTGTGATGGTCCCACTGTGTGTACGATGCAATATAATATTGGCATACGGAATCGCACTACTGTCGGCTGAACTCAGAATCTTTGCTTTCAACTCAACAAGTATCGGATCCACTTCTTCCATATCGTCCTGCGCCCATGCGTCTGCCACGATAAATATGAAAATCAGTAAGGCCAGTATTTTTCGCATATCAGCTGTTTCGAAACTTCTGCAAAACTATGCAAAAGATTTATTTCGCCACCGAAATAACAAATTTTAACCGGCTTTTAACAGAAGTTAATCATACAACAGGCGAGGTTCAATTAGAACTAAGTAAAGAAAATGAGAAAGCTGTTTAAAGGATAAAACAGATCAACAGATCTCTCATCTTATTCGAACTGACATTTATTTCATCGAAGCAATGCGTTCTTCCAATACTTTAATTTTGGCTTCGGCATCGGCTTGTTTGGCTTTTTCTTTGTCGACCACAACTACAGGTGCATTGTCCACAAAGTTGGCGTTGCCCAGTTTTTTCATTACCGAATTCAGGAATCCTTTGGTATAAGCCAATTCTTCTTCCAGCTTATTCAGCTCTTCCTCTGCATCGATAAAACCTTCAAGTGCGATGTAAAAGTTGGTTGATTTTACCCTAAATGAAGCCGCTCCTTTTACTTCTTCGTTCACCAGATTAACGGCAGAAAGATTGCCCAGTTTTTTCAGAATGCTGTTGAACGCAGCGTCGAAACCTTTGTCGCCGGGCTGAATACTGAGATCAATGGTATCTTTAAATGGGATGTTCTTTTCCTTGCGGATTTTACGGATGCCTGAAATGGCTTCCTTCACGTCTTCGAAACGTGCAAGCAGGTCGGCATCGTAACTTACCAGTGCCGGCATTTGGCTAACCATGATACTTTCGCCTTCGTTGCGATCTTCCAGCATCTGCCAGATTTCTTCGGTAATAAATGGCATAAACGGATGCATCAAACGCAACATCTGGTCGAACAGTGCCACCACTTCATTATATGTTTTTGCATCGATTGGCTGCTGATAAGGAGGTTTTACCATTTCCAAAAGCCAACCTGAAAATTCATCGCGCACCGAAGTATAAACGGTCATCAGCGCTTCCGAAATACGGAAACTGTCGAATTGGTTATTTAGAGTTTGAACTACTTCGCCCAACTTATTTCTAAACCATTCAATAGCCAGTTTTGAGTGCGCCGGTTGTTTAATTTCCGAAGAAACCTCCCAGTTTTTAACCAAGCGGAATGCGTTCCAGATTTTGGTTGAAAATCCGGCGCCCTGTTGCGGCAGGCTCTCGTCGAAAAGTAAATCGCCGCCGGCTGGCGAGCAAAGCAACATTCCCACGCGAACTCCGTCTGCACCGTATTTGGCAATTAAATCAAGTGGGTCAGGCGAGTTCCCCAGCGACTTCGACATTTTCCGGCGTTGTGCATCGCGCACCATCCCGGTGAAATATACATTTCTGTAAGGCAGTTCGTTTCGGTATTCATAACCGGCAATAATCATACGCGCCACCCAGAAGAAAATAATATCGGGCGCCGTTACCAGGTCCGAAGTTGGGTAGTAATAGTTAATCTCTTCATTTTCGGGTTCGCGAATACCATCGAATACTGATATTGGCCACAACCAGCTCGAAAACCAGGTGTCGAGCGCGTCTTCATCCTGTTTCAGATCGGCCGATGTCAGGCTTGTATTACCAGATTTCTCTTTCGCAAGTTCCACTGCTTTCTCTATTGTTTCCGCGCAAACAAAAGTTCCATCGTTTAAATAATATACCGGTATTTGATGGCCCCACCATAACTGACGGCTGATGCACCAGTCTTTAATGTTGCCCATCCAATGCTTGTAAATGTTTTTGAATTTCGGCGGATGGAATTTTATGTTATCGTTTAGTACGTTCTCGAGCGCCGGTTTTACCAGTTCTTCCATTTTCAGGAACCATTGGGCCGAAAGCTTGGGTTCGATCACCACATCGGTTCTTTCCGAGAATCCAACTTTGTTGGTATAATCTTCAATCATGGCAAGGTTGCCGGCTTTTTCCAACTCCGGAACAATCTTGTTTCGAACATCAAAACGGTCTTCTCCAATGTACATACCGGCAGCTTCACTAAGCGTACCGTCGTCGTTAAAAATATCGATAGTCGGCAGGTTATGTTTCAGGCCAATTTCGTAGTCGTTGATATCGTGTGCCGGCGTAATTTTTAAACAGCCGGTACCAAATTCCATATCCACGTATTCGTCTTCAATGATCGGGATAGACCGGTTGATTAGTGGCACCAGAACCCGTTTACCGACAAGATGTTTAAAACGTTTATCGGCAGGGTTTACACAAACTGCGGTATCTCCTAAAATTGTTTCAGGACGTGTAGTGGCTATTGTTATATAAGCCTGTCCTCCCCCATCGGGGGAGCCAGAGGGGGTTAGTTTATATTTCAGGTAATACAGTTTTCCCTGCATTTCCTTATAAATCACTTCTTCATCAGAAAGGGCGGTTTTGGCTGCCGGGTCCCAGTTTACCATGCGAACGCCGCGATAAATCATTCCTTTGTTAAACAGGTCGACGAAAACCTTGATCACCGATGTGCTGCGGGCTTCATCCATGGTAAAGGCGGTGCGGTCCCAGTCGCAGGAAGCGCCCAGTTTTTTTAATTGTTCCAGTATGATCCCGCCATGTTTGTCGGTCCATTCCCAGGCATGTTTCAAAAATTCCTCGCGACTCAAATCGTATTTGTCAATTCCTTCGGCATTTAGTTTATTCACCACTTTGGCTTCGGTGGCGATCGATGCGTGATCGGTACCCGGCACCCAGCAGGCATTTTTCCCGGTCATACGCGCACGGCGCACCAGGATATCCTGGATTGTATTGTTAAGCATGTGCCCCATGTGCAACACTCCGGTTACGTTTGGCGGTGGAATTACAATAGTATAAGGCTCGCGCTCGTCGGGCGTTGAATGGAAAAACTTATTATCCATCCAGTATTTGTACCATTTATTTTCAACCTCGGCTGCGTTGTATTTGCTCGGAATTTCCATATCGATCTTATTCAACTAATTATCGTAAAAAAATGAGCCACAAAAGTATAAAAAAAAGCCTGCCTGCCGATAGGCAGGTCGAAAGTTTAAAGTGAAATTACATACTATGTTGCATATTATTTACAACCGTAAAAATATGAATAAACTGAACCAAAATTTAACCAAACACCTCGTTAACGCCCCATTTAACTGCCATCCAACAAAAGCAAAGCAATTTCGGAGATAAACAAAAATGATTGTTATATTTGTTTCTGCTGAAAATCAGGCCGTGCACTTATGCAGAAAATTCGTTTAAACATTTTAGGTCTTTCCGTAAGCCAAACTCAATCAGGGGCTTATGCGCTGGTGTTGGCTGAAGAAAACGGCGAAAGACGAATCCCGATTATTATAGGACCAGTGGAAGCCCAGGCCATTGCCATTCAGTTGGAAGGTCTGAAACCACCGCGGCCACTCACGCACGACCTCATTAAAAACATAGCTTTTGCATTCGACATCGCCTTGATTGAAGTTACCATTTACAAACTCGAAGAAGGAATTTTTTATTCGGAATTGCTTTGCGAGATGGGAGGGAGAGAAGTTCGGATTGATTCGCGAACTTCAGATGCCGTCGCTCTTGCACTCCGTTTTCGTTGTCCGATTTATACTTCTGAAGAAATTCTGAAAAAAGCGGGTATCGTACTAACCCGGGATGACGAAGAATCGCCGGTGAGAAGCTTGCTCGACGACGACGATGAAGAACCAGGCGTTTCGTCGTACGCGCAATATTCGTCCGACGAATTGGAGGAGCTGCTCAACGACGCCATTCAGAATGAAGACTACGAGAAGGCCTCCATCATTCGGGACGAAATGAAAAAAAGAGAAAAATAGCGCTACAATTTATGTCTATAAAATTACGACTAATTGTTATGAACTTCCTGCAGTTTGCTGTTTGGGGAGCTTATCTTACTTCAATGGGAAACTATTTAGGATCGATTGGATTAGGTTCCGAGATCGGGCTTTTTTATGCCATGCAGGGAGTTGTTTCCATTTTTATGCCCGCAATTATGGGAATTATAGCCGACCGTTGGATACCGGTTCAGCGACTTTTAGGAATCAGTCATGCTATTGCCGCTATATTTATTTTTGCGGCGGGTTACTACGGAATGACTGCGGGCAGCGATGCTCAATTCCCACTTCTTTTTACTTTTTATTCGATTAGTGTTGCATTCTATATGCCTACCATTGCCTTGTCTAATTCGGTAGCTTACAGCGTTTTGGTCAGGCACAATTTCGATACCATAAAAGCCTTTCCCCCCATTCGGACTTTTGGAACCATCGGCTTTATTTGTGCCATGTTGCTGGTCGATTTTACGGGGTTTCAGAATAATCACATGCAATTCTTTGTTTCGGCCATTTTAGGTGTCTTTTTGTTTTTGTACTCCTTTACTTTACCCGATTGCCCGGTAAGTAAAAGTAACGAAAAGCGAAGCCTCTCTGATGCTTTGGGTTTGAAAGCATTTGCTTTGTTCAAAGACAAAAAAATGGCGATCTTCTTCGTGTTCTCAATGTTACTGGGAGTTTCGTTGCAAATTACAAATGGATATGCCAATCCTTTTATCACCAGTTTTAAAGACATTCCCGGATACGGGGCCACGTGGGGGGCTAACCATGCCAATGCACTAATCTCTTTGTCGCAAGTTTCCGAAACCTTGTGTATTTTACTGATCCCGTTTTTCCTGAAAAAATTTGGGATTAAAAAGGTAATGCTTATGTCGATGATTGCCTGGTTTTTGCGATTCGGACTGTTTGGAGTCGGAAACCCCGGTCCTGGTGTTTGGATGTTTGTTTCGTCGATGATTGTTTACGGAATCGCTTTTGATTTCTTTAATGTTTCGGGATCACTATTCGTGGATAAGGAAACCGACAAAAGCATCCGATCGAGTGCACAAGGCGTTTTTATGATGATGACAAACGGATTTGGGGCTACCATTGGAATGTTGGCAGCAGGAAAGGTGGTTAATCATTTTGTATATTCAAAAACCGACGTGATCGCCCAATTAGAAGGCTGGAAAACTTCGTGGTATATTTTTTCAGGATATGCTTTGCTTGTTGCAATAATGTTTGCCATTATTTTTAAATACAAACACAATTCCACTGAAACAGTGAAACACTAATTTTTCAAAC